>Ga0315280_10000047_pt1 | contig 206087 bp, 201 predicted proteins | sample YL17G06_40_MG_FD_203697 | JGI IMG/M metagenome (GOLD analysis project Ga0315280, IMG submission 203697) | Sediment microbial communities from Yellowstone Lake, YNP, Wyoming, USA - YL17G06_40 | ecosystem: Environmental > Aquatic > Freshwater > Lake > Sediment | place: USA: Wyoming | collected... | reverse complement strand
TAAGAGTCCGTCTTGTCCATGGCTCCCCCCCCGGACATTTCCCCTATCGAGACCGAAACATAGGGCCTCCCCCTGAGCCCTCCCGGATGAATAGAAGATAGCACGGTCGGGCAGGCCCGTCAATCCAAGGCCCGCCCGCCCTCAGGGTCGGTAGCTTCCGAACATCGCGACCATTTCGGCGACGCGGCGGACGCGCCCCTCGAGCCCGTCGGGAGGCACCTGGTCGGCGACGCCCAGGACGTAGCGCGGCCGGCTGGTCATGACGGCGAGGACCGCCCGGACGTGCCGCTCGAATTCGGCGTCCGGAACCTTGTCCGTGAAATAAACGCCCGGCAGGCCGCCCCAAAGGACGGTCGATCCGTTCCCGCTCCATTCGGCCCACCGCTTGACCTCCAAATCCCCGACGGGCGCGGGCGTCATGGCCTCGATGAAGGTGAAGCCGGCGCCGCAGACCTGCCTGAGGAGCCCCCTGAGGGTTCCGTCCAGATGGACGCAGGAGAACTTGCCCGCCTCCCGGATCCGGCCGGCCCAGGTCTCGTGGTAGTCGCGCACGAACATCTCGTAGAACTTCGGACCGACGACCTCAGAGGAGAGGTTCTCTGGGATCATGAGGACCTCGGCCGGGCTCGCGACCGCGATCCCCGCCGCGCGGTCATTGGCCCGGCGAACGGCGGCCAGGGTCCCGGCCAGCTCGCCGGGGTCGTCCGCGAAGATCCCGGCGACGGCCATGATGCCCGCGTCGATCGCGACCATCTGCATGAAGGGGCTCCTGGGGAGGTAGCAGAGGATGACACCCGTCCCGCCGATCTGCCGCCGTCTCAGCTCGGCGAAGGCGTAGTCGGGCTCGTAGCGCGTGTTCTCGAACACGTGGCGGTAGGCCTTGAGGTCGGCTGCGGTCTTGACCAGGTGCTCGGTCGGGGCCTCGGAGAATGACTCGGGCAGCCACGTCCATGTCTCGCTCAGGACACCGTGCGGAGTCTCGATCCTCCGGCGCCGCGCCGGCCCCTCGCGCCATTCGGAAACGCGGCAGTTCTCGATGGCTGTCCGGAACGGGAAATAGCCCTGGAGGTAGAAGCCGACGCCGAGCGCGCGGTGCCACTCGATGTACGCGTCGCTCTCCTTGAAGTCCTTCGGCTTGAGCCCGCGGCCGATGAGCGAGGTCGCCCAGTAATCGAGGTCGCCGAACCAGGGGACGCGGTCCGGCTTGCCGCCGGCGAGGAGCGTCAGGAGGCGTTCGCGTTCGGTCGTCACGGGTCGTCCGGGCCGGGGCCTCCGCCCTATTTCTGGCCCTCGACGAGCGTCCAGGGGTGGCCCTTCATGTCCTTGAGCGATTTTTCCTGCCAGCGATACTCCGGGTGCTTGGCGAGGAACGGCGCCGCGAGGAAGTCCTCGCCGCAGGGATGGCCCATCCGGGCCCAAAATTTCATCTCCTTGGCCAGGGCCGCGTTCGTCACCTTACCCTGAACCGCCCCGGCGGAGTAATACGGGCCCCAGTTCGGCGGCCAGCCCTTGGGGTCGTTCTCGATGTGGCCGCAGAGAACGTTGGCGTTCGAGGCCTTCGCCCCGTTACTCGCGTCGACGTGGTCCGCTTCGAACGCCTTACCGAGCTCGGCGCCGATGCGTCCCTTGTTCTCCGCCATGAGCTTTTCCCAGCGGGACTTCCGGACGAGAGTGCCCTGGGTTGTGTCCTTGGGGTCGAAGGTCGTTTCCTCCGCGATGAGCTTCGCGTCGCTCGGGAAATTCGAGCCGATGAGATATCCGTCGGTCGTCCGCCAGACGCGATGGTTCTTGAGGCCGAGCTCTAGCCTGGCAATCTCGTTCGTCTTAATGTCGCCGATGAGCCAGTCGTTGGCATACGCGCCGTTGCCGTCCGCCGTCAGGATGCGGACGAAGTCGTCGATGGAGCCTGCGTACTGGGCGGCCTTCCTGGCGCGCGCGAACTCGGGGACCCCGTCCTCCCGGAAGCCCTTGAATTTGTCGATCGTCGTCTCCGTGTAGACGAGGCCGGCACTGTTGACCACGAAATCGTCGCCGCTGTGGATGTAACCGGGGAGGGCGTCCATGATGATCCGGTAGCCCTTCTCGGGCTTGATATCGAGGATGACGTTCCAGCGCTCGCCGATCATGTAATCGACCCAATTGTTGTGGCCGATGACGATCCGGCCGTCTTCGGTCGAGCTGCCCGTGGCGATGAAGGCGCTGCAGCTTCCGGGCGCCCGGCTGACGCCGGGTCCGGTCTTGAGCTTGTCCTCGAGATAGGGGACGTAGTAGCTCCCGAGCTCGATCCAGCCGTTGAGGGCCGTGAGGTCGGTCTTATCGAAGGGCGTCGACGGGAGCCGCGCCTTGAGCCCCTCGGCGATGCCCTCGATCTCGTCTCGATACTCGGGGTCGAGCCGGGGCCAGAACATCCGGCCGGCGGCCTCGCGGAAGAAAGCCCAGTCGCGCTTGACCGAATTCTTGGCCAAGAGGCCCAGGGCCTTGAGCGTATCATCGATCTCCGGAGCGAGGAGCCAGCCGTGCTGGAAGCCGATTTCCCGCGGTTTTCCCTCGAGACGGACATGGATCCAGCCGTCCCTGTCTTCCCGCGATGAGTTCTTAAGGCGAACGTCCCGGCCGCCCTGTCCGGGCGCTGCGAAGGCGCGGGGAGATATGAGTCCGACCGCCGCGGCCAAAAGCAGCATCAAGGCGGCACGAGAAGCTCGAGATGTCTTGCTCATTCCTCGTTTCTCCCTCCCTTTCCGGATGTCCGAAGCCATTCTATCGATTTATCACGGCCGCGGCAACGTCCCTCTCAAGCATCGTCCGGCGCGCGGGGGCCTCGCGCGGGGGGAACCTTATCGGCCGTCGCCGCGACTCTATGATCCAGGCCACTCGAATTGCGTCTGCGGCAGGAAACAGCTTGTCCAGAGAGGCGGCCTGGCATACGATTGAGTCCTGATGTCGGGGGCCCGACGCCGCGCCCCTGGAGGAGGTCTTCCATGAAACGGAATCCCGGCATGATCATCGCCGCCATGGCGGCCTTGATCGCACTCTCAACGGTTCCCGCGGTCCCGGCGACCACGGCCGCTGCCCCTCCGCAGGCGGCCGCCGCGCCGGCCAAGCACGTGCCGACGATCGAAGACCTCATGGCCCTCAAGGGAGCCGGCTCGCCCCGGATCTCGCCCGACGGGACGAAGGTCGCTTACACCGTCACCGAGACGGATTTCGAACAGGACGCCTACATCACCCAGATCTGGCTGGCCGACGTCGCCACGGGCCAATGCTTTCAGCTCACCCGGGGTAAAAAATCCTCGTTCGGCCCCGATTGGTCGCCTGACGGGCGCTGGCTGGCCTTCACCAGCAGCCGGGTTGACGATAAGTCCCAGCTCTTCGTCATCAACCCCGTCGCTGGCGAAGCTATCCAGCTCACCAAGAACGAGACGGGCGTTAACGGTTTCGCCTGGTCACCCGACGGAAAGACCCTGGCCTTCACGGCGACCGACCCCGAGGCCAAGGAGACGAAGGACCGCAAGGACTACTACGGCGATTACGAGGTCGTGCGCGAGGAATACCGCTTCACTCATCTCTGGACGGTCGACGTCGCCGAAGCCCTCAAGGCGCCGCAGCCGGGACGCCGCCGCACCTCAGGCAAGGACTGGACGGTCGGCGGCTTCGACTGGTCGCCAGACGGGGCGAAGATCGCCTTCAGCGCCGCCGTCAACTCCGACCTCATCAACGGCGGGACGGCCGACATCTACGTCCTCGACCTCGCGGGCGACACCGTGAAGAAGATCGTGTCCCAGCCTGGCCCCGATAACGGACCCGCCTGGTCGCCCGACGGCCGTTCCATCCTCTTCTCGAGCGCCCTGGGCAAGACGGACTACTTCGCCAGGAACTCCCGACTGGCCGTTGTCCCGGCCGAGGGCGGCGCCGTCCGGTCGCTGACCGATGCCTTCGACGAAAGCCTGTACGGTGGGGAGTGGACGGCTGAGGGGATCTATTTCACCGCCTCTCAAAGAATGGCGTTCCATCTCTTCCGTCTCGACCCGGCCACGCGCGAGATCACCCGGATCACGGCTCCCGACGACGTCATGGCCAACGCCTTCTCCTTCTCCAAAGACGGAAAGTGGATGGCCTTCATGGCTGCGTCGCCGACGACCATGAGCGAAGTCTGCGTCTCGGGATTCCCGTTCAAGCCCCGAATCCTGACGCGTATGACGGACCAGGCGGCGCCGTTCATCCTCGGGGCGCGCGAGGTCGTTTCCTGGAAGAGCAAGGACGGGACAACGATCGAGGGTGTCCTCATCAAGCCGGCCGATTTCGACCCAGCTAAGAAATACGCCCTGCTCTGCATCATCCACGGCGGACCGACGGGCACGGACCGGCCGCTGCTCCTCTCGCCGGACTCCCGGTACTACCCGGCCGACATCTGGGCGGCGCGCGGCGCCCTCATCCTCAAGGTCAACTACCGCGGCAGCGCCGGCTACGGCGAGAAGTTCCGCATGCTCAATGTCCGGAACCTCGGCGTGGGGGACGCGTGGGATGTCCTATCAGGCGTCGATTTCCTGGTCAAGAAAGGCTGGGTCGACCCGGCCCGCGTCGGCTGCATGGGCTGGAGCCAGGGCGGCTACATCTCGGCCTTCTTGACGACGTCGAGCCGGGCCTTCAAAGCGATTTCCGTCGGGGCCGGCATCTCGAACTGGGCGACCTATTACTACAATACCGACATCACGCCGTTCACCATCCAATACCTTGGCGCCGACCCGGCCACGGACCCCCAGATCTACGCCAAGACATCGCCCATGACCTACATCAAGAACGCGGCGACGCCGACCCTCATCCAGCACGGCGAAAATGACCGGCGGGTTCCCATCCCGAACGGCTACGAGCTGAGGCAGGGACTCACGGACCGCGGCGTCCCGGTGGAGATGGTCGTCTACAAGGGATTCGGGCATGGCATCAGCAAGCCCAAGGCGATGCGGGCCGTGATGCAGCACAACTTGGCCTGGTTCGGTCATTACATCTTCGGCGACCCGAAGCTGGATCTGACAGCGCTTCCGATGCCGGAAAAGAGCGCCGATAAGGGCGGGGAGGCAGGAGCGAAGAAGGAGTCGTGAGCACCGGCGCCTGAGCCGGGGGCTCAAAAACTGAGCATGATGCCCGCCTGGGCGCTGAGCAAGTTCGTCGTCGATTCCCTGAAGAGGTACGTGAATGTCCCTCTGTCGCTGTCGAAGACGATAGAGTCGTCCCTGAGATACTGGGCCCTTCCGCCGTAGAGATAGCGGACCTTGAAATCGAGCAGGATCTCTGCTGTCCGTGTTCCGCCCGAGCCCCGGGGCCCGCCGCCTAAACGGACAGCAAACCCGGCCCCGCCCCCGGCGCAGACCGTGAAGTCGCTGAAGTTCGTATAGGACGTAATATCAGTCCACGGGTATTCGGTCCCGCTAAGCCAGGTCTTGGTGTAAAGATAAGCTACGCCGGCCAGGGCTTCGAGGTAAGGCCTGATCTGCCCTCGCCGCGGCTGGCACTTGAGATAGAAAAGCCCCTGGATGACGTTGTTCTCCGTTTCCACCCGGACCTTGAGAGGGATCTCGCCGCTGAGGAATTCGTCATGGGTCCTGTCACCGTAATTCATGATATAGAAATCGAGCCCATAACTGAGGGGGGAACGCCCGATCCGGTGGCCTCCGAAAAAATCGAGGCTCCAGCCGATGCTCCCGAGGTTGTTCTTGAAGGCGCCCATGGGAAAAGCCGCGCCCCCGGTCAGGCCGAACTCCCATTTTGCAGGGGACGCGGAGTAGTTCTGTTCCTGGCCGCCGAAGGCAAAGACGGCGGCGAGGAGGACCGCCGCAGCGGCCAGGAGGATCCTTGAGCTCGTCTTGCGAACGCTTTCGGCTCGGCTCATGGAAGACCTCCCTTCGCTCTCTTTGATCCCATTCATAGGATAGGCCGGGACCCTCCCCGAGTTGTCAACGTTTTGTCAAGAATTCGTCAAGACTCCCTGAAGACGCAGACGTGGGCCGCGCCGTTCGCCGGGAGGTCGAGGTTATCTAACCATGCGACCTGGCCAGGCGCCTCCACTGCCTTATGCTATACTTGGGGCAAATGAAGGAGGGAGGGGAATGAAACAAGGCACAATCGGATCAATGGGAAAACTCATGATTTCCGTTCTCGTCTTTGCCGGGCTGGTGAACCTCACGGCTGGCGCTCAGCAGACTGGCGCTAGGACCCGGGCCGCTCAGAGCCAAAACGCTCCGCCCGCCATCCTCATCAGGCCGGCGCGTGTTTTCGATGCCGAGGACGGCAAAACCCACGAAGGCTGGGCCGTTCTCGTGAAGGGCGAAAGGATCGCCGCCGTCGGGCCCGCGGCAGGGATCGCCGCGCCGGAAGGCGCGCGGAAGATCGACCTGCCCGGAATGACCCTCCTGCCGGGTCTTATGGACATCCATTCCCACATCTTTCTGCATCCCTATAACGAGACTCTCTGGAACGACCAGGTCCTGAAAGAACCACTCGCCTATCGGACCATCGAAGCGGTACGCCATTGCGAACGCACTCTGCTGGCGGGATTCACCCTGCTGCGCGATCTCGGCACCGAGGGCGCCGGCTATGCGGATGTCTCGGTCCAGCGCGCCATCCGTGAGGGCCTAATCCCCGGGCCACGCCTTCTCGTCGCAACTTTGGCCATCGTCGCGACGGCCAGCTACGGGCCGGGGCCGGCCGGGTTCGCCCCGGACCTCGTTCTGCCGAAGGGGGGCCAGGAGGCGAGCGGGCCGGCCGAGATCATCAAAGCGGTCCGGGAGCAGGTCGGGCACGGCGCCGACTGGGTCAAGGTGTATGCGGACTACCATCACGGGGTGAGCGGAACCGTGCCGACTTTCAGCGAAGACGAACTGCGGACGCTCGTTGCCGAGGCCCGTTCCGCGGGCAGGCCGGTGTCCGCCCACGCGACGACCGCGGAGGGGATGCGCCGGGCGACCGTCGCCGGCGTGGATACGATTGAACACGGCTACGGCGGCACGGAAAACATTTTCCGCCTGATGGCGGCGCGCGGGGTCGCCTATCTCCCCACCCTGACGGCCGAGGAAGCGTACGCGGAATACTTCGAAGGATACAAGCCGGGGCAGTCCATGACGGCCGGGATCGAACAGGCCCTGGGCGCGTTCAAGCTCGCCCGGGCGGCCGGAGTGACGATCGGGTTGGGGAGCGATGTGGGTGTTTTCGCCCACGGCACCAATTACCGCGAGCTGGAGTGGATGGTGCGCGGGGGTATGACGCCCTCCGAAGCCCTTCTGGCGGCGACGGCCGTGAACGCTAGGATCATCCGGATGCAGGACGAGCTCGGCCGAGTCCGGCCCGAATTCCTGGCGGATCTCATCGCCGTGGCGGGCGATCCCACGGAGAACATCCAGGCCGTCCGCGACGTCCGCTTCGTCATGAAGGGCGGCGTCGTCTATAAATCTCCCTCTGGGATATAAGGGCGCACGGCCCGTTTTCGCAGGTCGGCGGGACGCCGGCGATGGTCGAGGCGCTCGTCCTACCGTCCAGCGGGAGCCGTTACGAAGAGGAGTTGACCGGCAGCTGATAGATCCGCTCGCCCCTGCCGACGCGAGCCATGAGAGGTGCCGCGGGAAGCGCCTCGGGTGTCAAGTACCGGCCGGGATGGCGGCTCGTGAGGCCCGGCACTTCCTCCGCGCTCTCGCCGAGCTCCTGATGGCAGGCCTGGTAGGCGGTGAGGGCCAGCTTGGCCCGGTCCCGGATGTCGCACTTGGCGTGGACTTTCTTCATGTGGCTCCTCACCGTGAGGGGCGAGATATGAAGGCTCTCGGCGATCTCCTGGTTCGTCAGGCCCAGCCCCAGCAGGCGGAAGACCTTGAACTCGCAGTGACTGAGCGTGTGGACGCGGGCCAGGACTTCCTCTTTCCGATAATTCTGCTCGGCGTGGCGTTTCTTGAGCTCCTCGATGCCGTTCCTATCCCGGTACTTCTGCCGCAGGAAGTCATTGACCTTGTTCCTGACGACCGTGTAGATAAACGACCTTGGCGGCGTCCAGCCTTCGCCGAGCTTCCGTACCGTCAAGAGGACCGCGAAATAGACCTCTGATAAGATGTCTTCCGGGCAGGGCAGCCCGTTCGCGGCCTTGTAAACGGCGCCCCTGATCATGGCGCCATACTCCCTGATGATTTTCTCCATCAGGGAGTTTTGTTTCGTCAGGACAGAATTCATGCCTCTCCTCCAGAGCTTTTTTTCGCGTGATAGCCTCGGTCTGGGACCGTCAGAACGCTGTTCATGCGGCCACCTTATCAGCCGGAGATGAACCTGCTATTAAAATAAGATTAATTTCAGATTAAAATTACAATTGCAACATTCATTCTTTTTTCATATTATATTCATGAAAGGAAGAGTATTCTTGTTAGGCGCAAGAATGACCCACAGGAGAGATCGGCATGCGGATCCTCGTAGTCGAAGATTCAAGACGCCTTGCAGGGATCGTTAAAAGAGGCCTCCTAGAGGAGGGGTACGCCGTCGATAACGCCTTCGACGGGGAGGAAGCTCAATACATGGCCGAAACGACACCGTTCGACCTGATCATCATGGATATCATGCTGCCGAAGAAGGATGGTGTCACCGTGTGCCGCGAGCTCCGGGCGAAGAATGTGAACACGCCGATCCTCATGCTCACGGCCAAGGACGCTGTCGAAGACAAGGTGACCGGGCTCGATTCTGGCGCTGACGATTATCTCGTCAAACCGTTCGCCTTTTCCGAGCTCCTGGCGCGCCTCCGCGCGCTTTTCAGGCGCGAGATCCTGCCCAAGGCCCAAAAGTTCCAGGTCGGCGACCTGACCCTGGACCCGCAGAGCCGGGAAGTCTGGCGGGGTGAGCGCCGGGTGGACCTGACGGCCAAAGAGTACGCGATCCTCGTATACTTCATGCGCCGTCCGAACGCCGTGGTCACCAGGACCATGCTTGGGGAGAGCGTCTGGGACTACGAGTATGACGGCATCTCGAACATCATCGACGTGTATGTGCGGCGGATCCGCCGGAAGATCGATAGCGATGGACAGCCCAGCCTGATCCAGACCGTAAGAGGAGCGGGCTACCGATTGCGTTTGCCATGAGTGTTTTCAAAAAAATAAAGTCTCGCCTGACGGTCCATAGGAGCGTCTTCAAGAGCATCAAGTTTCGCATGACCGTTTGGTACCTGGTGGCGATCGCCGTGCTGCTCATCATTTTCGGAGCGGTCGCCTATTATCTGCTTTCGAATAACCTTTACCGGAACCTGGACGAGTCGCTACAGGCGCGGGTGAGCGAGATCCAGGGCACCATCAGGATCAAGGATAACCAGTACGTCTTCGAACAGATGACGAAGGTCAACGAGCTCGTCATGATCTACAACGCCGACGGCGTCCCGGCCCTGCTGCTCGGCCCGAAGGTCCGGTTCGCGAATTTCGAGGCGACGGTCCAGCAGGCCCTGTTCGGCAAGAGCGTTTTCGTCTCGGCGACGACGACCGAGGGGGAGGAAGTGCGGCTTTACGTGGCCCCGTACAACGTCGATTCCCGGACCCGGATCGCCATCGTCGTCGGCCGCCTCCCGACCGACGTCCGGGAGATGCTGTCCATCTTCCGGATCGTCATCATCAACTCGTCCCTCATCGTCATCCTTCTCGCGGGATTGGGCGGCATGTTTCTCGCGGGCAAGACGCTGAAGCCCGTCGAGCGCATCGCGGACATCGCCCGGGGCATCGGCGAGGGCGACCTGAGCCGCCGGATCGACATCGAGACCGACGACGAGCTGGGCCGGCTGTCCGGGACCCTGAACATGATGATCGAGCGGCTCGAGGGAGCGTTCAACAAGCAACGGCGGTTCGTGGCGGACGCCTCCCATGAGCTGCGCACGCCCCTCGCCGTCCTCCAGGCCGAGTCGACGCTCGCGCTGGACAAGAAGAGGACCCAGCCGGAATACAGGAAGTCTCTAGAGCTCGTGTCCCAGGAAGTGGCCTACATGTCCGAGATCGTCGGCAAGCTGTTGAGCCTGGCGCGGAGCGACTCCGGGACCGAGCCGCTCAATTTCCAGCCGGTCAACGTCATGCACCTCCTCTCGGAGCTCTCCCAGGAGGTCGGGGCGCTCGCCCAGGAGAAAGGCCTGCAGTTCAACCTTGGTCAGACGGAGAACCTCACGGTCTGGGGCGACAGGCTCAAGCTGAGGCAGCTTTTCCTGAACATCCTAGACAACGCCATCCGCTATACGCCGAGCGGGGGGTCGATCTCGGGCTCGCTCGTCCGGAAGAACGGCAGCGCGGTCGTGTCCATTGAAGATACCGGCATCGGCATCCCGGCCGAGCAACTGCCGTTTGTCTTCGATAGGTTCTACCGGGTGGACAAGGCACGCTCCTCAGCCGAGGGCGGCACGGGTCTCGGCCTGTCGATCGCCGCCTCCATCGCCAAGGCCCACGGCGGAGGGATCGAGGTCGAAAGCGAGGTCGGCAAGGGGACGACCTTCCGCGTCGTCCTGCCGCTGGTCGACGCCCAGGCGCCGCCGTGGACCGCCCCGACCCCGACCGTGATCAAAGAGGGCGGGTAGGGCGTCGCTCCCCGTCTCCCCAACTCCTCTTAGCCAATGGCGAACGATTGACCAGGCTGCTTCTATCTTGCTTGATCCGGGGAGCTTCCTGGCAGCCCGCCCCCTGCTCGTGATATAGTCGAATCGACATGCCCCCGGTTCCGGCCGGGCGGACATCATCGAACCAGATGCCGGAGGGAAATCGACATGACCATGATGCGGTCGAATAGGCGCGGGGCGGCGGGGCTCACGGTCGTCCTGGCCGTGGCGATCTGCGTGTCCGTGCTGGCCGCGCGGACGGACAATCTCAAGGGCGCGGGCATCCGCAGCTCGACTTATGGCCGCCCGGACGATCCCGGACCGGGGTATTGGGCACGCACCGGGACCGAGATCGCGGCCAAGTTCCCCGGCGCGAAACCGGAGGCCATCTGGATCGTCAGCCGGCTGAAGGGCCGCGGCACCGAGATGTCGTTCCCGGTCCCGCCCGGCGGCGACCCGCTCATAACGGGAATGCCCGAAGACATCGGCGAACCCGTGCTCCAGCTCTTCGACAAGCTCGGTTACCGCGTCTGGCTCCAGACCGAGCCGGGCTGGGCGCCCGTCGACAAGGCCTTCCACATCATGCTCGACCGCTACGGGCACCACAAGTGCGTCATCGGCGTCGGCGTCGACATCGAGTGGCACCGATCGAACAGCCCCGACCTTGGTGACCCGGTGACCGACGAGATGGCCAGGACCTGGTTGGCGGCGGCCCGGGCCCACAGCCCCTCCTACCGCATGTTCCTGAAGCACTTCCGCGAGAACGTCATGCCCCCGACCGTCCGCGACGGCATTATGTTCGTCGACGACAGCCAGATCTTCAAGTCTGTGGACGAGATGATCGACGCGTTCGCCACGTGGGGCAAGACCTTCGCCCCGGCGCCCGTCGGGTTTCAATACGGGTACGGGAGCGACAAACCGTGGTGGAGCAAGATGAAGGATCCCGTCAAGGAGATCGGCGACCGCATCCTGGCCGCGATACCAAACACCGAGGCACTGATCTGGGTGGACTTTTCGGTCCGGGACGTCTTCCCGCCCGACCCGTCCAAGGGGGACCGGGTCATTCCGAAAAAATAGAAGGTGGGTAACTCGAAGAATAAAGGCGCCCCTCAAGACTTTGTTCTTAGGTCTTAGCCCCCTTATCCCCCTCTGTAATTAGGGGGAACTCAGAGAAGACGGGTCAATGATCGCCCGAAACGCCTTCAGAAATTCTTAAATCTCAATCTCCCCAACCCCTCTTGGAATTCAAGAGGGGCTTCGAAAAGGAAGACGTTTCGGGTGCGGCGGTGTGGCGGGGCCGACGAGACTCGAACTCGCGGCCTCCAAGCTATGCCCGGCCTTATTTCTTCTTTGCTGCTATCGGCTTGAGCTCCATGCCGAGCTGCTGCAATAACCCTACACTATCAAATTCTTCCCGAAGCTCCACAACTTTTCCATTTTCAATGCGGAAAATGAGAATTCCGCTGCCCTTGAGCTTATTCCCTGTCGGGGGGATTCCTAGAAATTCTCCTTGGTGAGTTCCCCTCATCACATACCTGCTTGTGACTATGTCTCCCTCAGCGCATGGTTCTTCAATACTGATATTAATATCGGGGAGACCCCTATGAATCATCTTTACGTGTTCTATAAATTCTTCTAAGGAGCGGATATCAATGGTTGTCGATGGAGAATACTCAACGAATTCAGGAGCTATCAATTCCTTAATACTGGCAAGGTCTCCTTTGTTCACTGCTTCCATCACACGCTTTACTAGCGCCTTATTCTGTTCCTCAACCTTCGCCTGTGCCCTATACTTTTCCAGCTCCGCCATAGCCGCCTTGTCCTGGCAAGCGATGGTGAAACAAAACAGAAGGACCAAAGGAACAACACAGAGATACTTTTTCATTTCTCCCCCCCTCCTGGAAGCGATTTAGAGACGCGGGGACGGCAAAGATGGACTTTTCCTGGATGCTGACCTTCGACTTCCCCTTATCCCTTGCTGGTTAACTTATAACGCCGCGAGACTATGAAGTCAATCCGTAATGGTGCCCAATCCTGCCTACTGATGCTCAATGGAGAAATTCGATTTATATGGGGGAAACGTGGTGTGCCTGAGAGGATTCGAACCTCCGACCTTTGGATCCGGAGTCACAAACGGTTTTCCTTACACTCCGCCTTCATAATACGAAGGGGACGAAGCGGCGGGCCTTTTTCATATAAGCTTCGTATTCCGGATCGAAAAAGCGGATGCACTCGGGCTCGTCCGCCCGTTTTATTCATCGGGAGCCAACAGTCTTCATGATGGAGCGGCCCGCCGCGGCCGGATGCTAACGTAGGAGTGCTAGGTGGTAGTGGTTGGCGACAAAGTCTCCGAGCCTCACTGTTGGACCAACTCCACGCGCCGATTCTGAGCCTTGCCTTGCTCCGTACCATTGGAGCCAATCGGGCAATACGGGCCAACCCCCGCCGCTTTCAGCCTGCCCGGGACAATCCCCCCCGCCACGAGTGCCTTGACGACCGATTCGGCGCGATCGGAGGACAGCTTGAGATTGATTTCAAGGGCACCGGTGTTATCGGTGTGGCCCACGATGTACACCTTGAGGGTTGGACTGTTCTTCAGAAGCTTTGTCATCTCCGCGAGGGCTGGTTCTGATTCCGGCTTGATCGTGGCCGAGCCAGTATCAAAATAAATCCCGTAAATGATGGTCTTGCCGGTTGCTGCGATGTCCTTTCCCATGGCCGCGGCGTCGGCGGTTACATCCTGGCGCATTGCCTGGGATTCCACGATGGTGACTTCATAGCTGCGGCCTTCGTTGAAACACTCGATGTAGACTCCCGACATCGCGCCGCTCTTCCGGAGTTCGGAAGCAAGACGCCTCTCATCGCCTCCGAGGATCGTGGCGCCCACCTTCTTCAGCGCGTTCTCGTAATTGCGGACTATCTGGAGCGTGCTGACTGTCGTCGCGTCTTCTTTTCGGGCATAGGTGATCGAATACTTTTTGCCCTCCCAATGGACCTCTTTTCCGCCTATTACTGTTGGGTCGAAACCTGCGAACTCCTCAACGCGGTAACTATCAATGTAATAGCCCGGCATCCTCGTAACCAGGGGATGATCTCGACTCTGCTCGACATCTTGCTGCGCGCTGGCTGAGGTCATGCCAAAGAAGCCCATCAAAACAACCATTCCCGCCGTTCTATAAATGCTCATTTGGTTGCTCCTTTCACAAACAATAAAAGAACACATTCGACTATGTTGCCAAATTGAAGGATAGGAATCTCCTTTCTTGCGCTGTGGTGAATTTCCCCTCTCGGCTCTGAATCCCCCCTCCCAACCATGCCGATACTGTATTCCCGGTCGCGTGCCACGTCAATAAGCGTCTCCAGCGGCAGAGGGGAGGTTCCGTTGGAGGCCCTTTAATGAAAACTATAGTGGATATTTTCAGACGTCACGATTGACCCATTAGCGCACGATCCGGGCATTGGTCCCATACCCCACTCGGGGAGCCTCAACGCCGGAATCGTGTTACATCCATGTCCCCTCGGGCTAGATCCATATCCAATGCAAATGTAACGCGAATTCCCCTGATCCATATAATTCTATCCACCCCCCTTTATCCTGTTACATTCTCCAGGGGAAATGGGGCTGTTAGTCTGCCGAAAATGGGCACGTCACGGACTTGGCTGATCTGGCAGAAACGTTGTGTCTGGGGACGCCAAATTCACGGCGTGGTGGGAGAATGGCATCAGGAGCGCGGCCGTCTATGATCGGATTTCCGTCCCGAGATGAGTTCTTCCTTGCGCCGCCGGCTTAGGGACTTAACAGCGCATTCCCGTGCCAGTGATTGGGAACGGGTGCCGCACTCCTCCTGGTAGATCAGAGCGACAGGGCGCCGGGTCCGGGTGTAGCGGGAAGCCTTGCCCTCCTGGTGCTCCCGGAGTCGGCGGCCAATATCGGTAGTCACTCCGGTGTAGAAGGACCCGTCACAGCATCCGAGAATATAGAGGAACCAGACGGCTTCTGTGGCCGCGTTCGGCGCTGATTGCTCCTCTTTCGCCTTCATTCTCCGGAGCATCCGGCGATATTTTGGTTTCATTGAGCCGAGAATAGTGTGTCGAGTATTCGTATTCCTGCAACCCAGGGATTTATCGTGCGAGGCCTGCAACCGACAAACCCACAATAGGAAGAGAAATAAGGCGTCGGGGCGCCATCTTACCGTTTAATGATCGTGAGATCATCGAACAGGGTCACGCTGTCAGCCTTGGTCCAGAGGCCAATTTTCCCGGCCATGGGGAACGTCGTGTCTTCCACCTCAAAGAGTCTGGCACCATTTGAATAGACCTCGAACCGACTGCCCTTCGCGACGACTCGGAGAGTCCCCCATTCCCCCGAAGGGATTCTGGCCTTCATTCCGTAAGTCCGTCCTTTGCCGACGAGCGGGAGATCGGTCCGGATGCCGTTCTCTACCTTATAAAGCACGACATTATTTTCGTTGGCATTGGCCCGCACGATGTAATAATCATTTTGATCTTGGTACCGCCAAACGATGCCGGCTGCCTGATCTTCTTTGCCCGACACGGGTTTGTATTTCACGCTGACATCGACATCTCTGCCGCTGAACTCCTCATAGACACAGAGAGGAAATCGATAACTGACCGGATCGGCGTCCGTCTGGGCGAGGACGTTCGGGGCCGAGGGCGCCGCGGGGTTCTCTCTGACGACCCAGATCCCCGGTTTTCCTTTGCCCGTCAGCCCGAAGATGAATCCCTTCGGGGCCTTCCCTGCCACGTCTTTATCGAAGTTAATGACTTGGCCGAAAAGGGCCGCTGAGAAAGCCAGGAAGACGGAAAGAAAGACGAACTTTTTTAACATGTTCTCCCTCCATTGATCTCATTCTAGCGAAACGCCCATCGCATAACAAATGCGGCTCGGCCCTGGCCGTCCTCCATGTTCAAAGGCCTTAGGAAGATGTGTTTTTCTAGGGCGGCGTAGGGCAGTCTCTTGGAACCAGGCCCCTTTAGCAAAAACTATGGTGCGTATTTTCAGGCATCACGATTGGCCTGTCCGCGCATAAGCGCGGTGTTGGTCCCATACCCCCCCGGGGAGGGTGGCCTGTACGCTCAAGCCGCGTCACCCCCGCGTCACCTGTACGTCACCAAAACTGCTTAAAATTGAATTCTCAGGTTAATTGAATTGAAATTCGCGCCTATCGTCACGCTTTTTGTTTCTCTCGGCTTGGGATGGCGTGTTAATGAAATGATGAAATAGGTCGCAAAGCCGGTTTGAGCGAGCCCGGATAAAACAAGGAGTGGTTTTGCCCCAGGCCAACCTGGGTCGTGATTGTGCGCCATTTTGGCCAACGCTATCCAAGGCCCGACCACAGGAATCAATGTATACCGTCGATAGCCATCGTCATCCAGGAGATCAACGACGACAGTCCCGATATAGCTGATGGCCAATCCTAAACCGGAGATCAGACGTTGGGTATTTATGTGGTTTCTTTCAGTATCGTTTCCCTCTGATCTTCCGGAATCGGACAGAGAGGCATTTCGAGGTGCGTCCCCAAATACAATGAGATCCTCATGGGACAGAGCACTAAGCCGGTTCGAAAAGCCCGGTCGGTTTGACCTAATATTGAACTGATTTAGGCCGATGGTGCTCCAAGATGCGCTCCCATCGGGGGTTGGCTCTGTCTCCTTAAGTTGGTCGGTGAAGTGGAGACGGATCGCTGACTCCTGTGATAACAATGGCGAGCATACAATTCCAAGACCCAAAATCATGAGCAACGTTTTTTTCATGTCCCCCCTTGATCGCATTTCGCTGATGGATAAAAAGATAATAAATAACCTTCATTGTTGTGCGATTCTTGCACCCATTAGGCTTGGAACCGATACCCCCCATTACGAAATGATTATGTCGCCGGTCGCGGGTCCAAGTCAATGAGCCTCTCAGCGGCAGAGACGAGGTTCTTTTTGGACACTCTTTAGTGAAAACTATGGTGGGTATTTTTAGAAATCTCAATTGAGCCGTCAGCGCTCGGGCGCGGCGTTGGTCCCATACCCCCCTCTCGTGGCCCTAGCGCGTTCGGGCCACGTCACCCCCGCGTCACACCTGTACGTCACCAACTATGCCTAAAATTGCCGAATACTGCCTACTCGTGCCTTTGGGGGCTCAGAGAAGACGAGTCAGTAGTCGCCCGAAACGCCTTCAGAAATTTTTAAATCTTAATCTCCCCAACCCCTCCTGGATTCAAGAGGGGGCGTCGAATAGAGCCGCGTTTCAAGATACAAAGTTACCTTCTGAATCTCTTATTAAATCTTAACCCCCCTGCCCCCCTCTGTAATTAGGGGGGACTCGTAGTAGGCAACTTTGACAGAGGATTGGCGGGGCCGACGAGACTCGAACTCGCGACCTCCGGCGTGACAGGCCGGCGTTCTAACCAGCTGAACTACGACCCCGCTCGAGGGCTGGCCTATTATAGAGAAATGCTCCCGGACTTTCAAGGGCGGCCGGGGCCGCTCTCGGGGCAGGAGTGGGTTTCGCAGCCCGGCTCCTCGGCCATCTCCGGCTGGAACGTGGTGTGGAGGATGCCGAACCTCGAGGAGACGATCTCGTCCGCGCTCCGGATGACCGGCTGCACATCCTGCCCGCTCGCGATCTTCAAATGAGCGCTCAGGGAGACAAATCCTGAGGTGATGGTCCAGACATGGAGGTCGTGGATCCCGACGACTCCCGGGACCTCGGCCAGCGCCCGCTCGATGGCCCCAACATCCAAGTGCCCGGGGGCCCCTTCCATGAACACGTGAAAAGATTCCCGGATCAGTCGGCCCGCGCCCCACAGGATCAGGACGCAGACACCCACGCTGACGATGGGATCCCAGATGGAAGCTCCGGTGATGCTGATGAGCAGGGCGGCGACCAGAACCCCGATGCTACCGAGCGCGTCGGCCATCACGTGGAGGAATGCCCCCTTGACGTTGAGGCTCCTCTCCCGGCCCCGGAAGAGGACGGCGCCGACAGTGATATTGGCGGCGAGGCCGAGCGCCGCGACGGCCATCATCAGGCCGCTCCTGATCCCGATCGGGGCGCTGATCCGCTTGACGGCTTCATACCCGATCACGGCGGCGATGGCCCAGAGCGCGAGGCCGTTGACGAACGCGGCGAAGATCTCGAACCGGCGCCAGCCGAAAGTCCTCCGGCTCGTCTTGGGGCGCCCCGCGAGCCAATAGGCGAACAGGCTCAAGCCGAGCGCGGCGACGTCGGTGAGCATGTGCCCGGCGTCAGCCAGGAGGGCCAGGCTCCCGCTCAGGAACCCGCCGGCCGTCTCGACCAGCATCATGGCCGCGGTGACGACGAGGGCGGTTGCCAGGGGCCGCTTTTCATCCGCCCGGACGTGGGGCGAAGGGGTCGAATTCATCGATCCAACCTCGGATGTCCGGATTCCGGCTAGAGGATAGCCCTGGGCCCGCGGCCAAGTCAACACGCGGGCCGGGAAAAAATTGGCTCCGCAGGCGGTTTCCCCGGGTTGCACCCTGCCCGCAAAGGGCTTATAATGTTGGTGATCGGTCGAGCGGGAATCGGCCGGAGGGGAGGGAAAACATGGCCAGCATGACGAAAATCGAGAAGTTCCAGGCCAAGATCGATATCGAGATGGACCACATCAAGGCCTCGCTCATTGAGCTTCGGGCCAAGGCCAAGGAGGCCAAGCTCGATGCCAGGACGGAGCTCGAGAAGGGCCTCGACGCCCTGGAAAGCTCGCAGGGTGAGATCAAGTCCAAGCTCAACGAGTGGGTCAAGTCCGGGAAGGGCGCCGCCGCGGACTTGAAGAAGAGCATCAAGCGCTCGACCAAGGACCTCAGGAAATCGGTCAAGAAGGCCTATAAGAACCTGACCTGAGCGCTCCCTACATCTTCTCCAGCGCCGCAATCCTTTCCTCGATGGGAGGGTGCGTGCTGAAAAGCTTGTTGACAGCGCCCTTGATGTCTTTGAGGGGGTTGACGATATAGAGGTGGGCCGTGGCCTTGTTGGCCGCCTCGAGCGGCTCGGTGTCTGCGGAGATCTTGCGGAGCGCCGAAGCCAGCCCCGCCGGGTAGCGCGTCAGCATCGCCCCGCTCGCGTCCGCCAGGAACTCCCGCTTCCGCGAGACGGCGAGCTGGATGATCGTGGCGAAGAGCGGCGCCAGAAGGGCCAGAGCCAGACCCACGACGACCAGGATGGCCCCCGCCCCTCCCCCGCCGCGTCCTTCCCGGCCGCCGCGCCGTCTCCCCCCGCCCCAGAAAAAGCTCCGCAGCATCCAGTCGCTGAGCAAGGCGACGACGCCCGCCATGACCACGACCACCGTCTGGAGCCGGATGTCGTAGTTCTTGATGTGCGACATTTCGTGGGCGACGACGCCCTCGAGCTCGGCGCGGTCGAGTTTCTGGAGGATCCCCGTCGTGACGCAGATAACGGCGTGCTGCGGGTTGCGGCCGGTGGCGAAGGCGTTCGGCGTCGTGTCGTCAATGACGTAGCACCGCGGCGCGGGCACGCCGGCGGCGATAGCCAGACCCTCGACGACGTTGTAGAGGTAGGGATATTCCTCTTTGGTCACGGGGCGGGCCCGGCTGATGGCCAAAACGACCTTGTCGCTCGAGTAGTAGCCTGCGGCGGCCATGCCCATGGAGACCGCGACGGCCAGGACGAGCCCCCCTTTCCCCCACCCGGTCAGGTATTCGAAGAACCAGGTCAGGAGAAAGATGAAGGCCATGAAGAAGACGACGAGGGCGGCCGACTTCCACTTGTTGCGGGTGATCTGCTCATACATGGCGGAGGAGGAAGAGGGGACATGTCCCTAGGGACGCGTCCCCGTATGATGTCCTTGGCTCAGAAGCTGACTTTGACCGGGCCGCGGGCCACCTGTTCCTCGATCTGGAAATAGTCGCGCTGCTTGAAGTTGAACATATTGGCGATGACGCTCGAGGGGAAGACCTGCTGGCTCATGTTGAACTTCATGACGTTGTCGTTGTAGAACTGCCGGGCGTAGGCGACCTTGCCTTCGGTGCCGGCGAGCTCCTCCTGCAGCATTAGGAAGTTCTGGTTGGCCTTGAGCTCGGGGTAGTTCTCGGCGACGGCGAACAAGGACTTCAGGGCGCCGCTGAGCACGTTCTCGGCCTGGGACTGGTCCTTGACCGTCTGGGCGTTGACGGCTGCGGCCCGGGCCTGAGTCACGTTCTGGAAAACCGTGCTTTCGTGCTTGGCGTAGCCCTTGACCGTCTCGACGAGGTTCGGGATGAGGTCGTAACGGCGGCGGAGCTGGACGTCGACCTGGGACCAGGCGTTGTCGCAGCGGTTCCGCAGGGTGATCAGCCGGTTGTACATCCCGATGGCGACGAGGGCGACTGCCACGATGATGATCAAGAAAACGATAAGAGCTCCCATGTGTTTCTCCTCAAGAAACCATTGATCTGACCTGAGTCATTCATTAGGATAAGGGCTGGGGGCGGAAAAATCAAGCTCTTCGCGGCCGCGCTGCCGGCGCGCCCGGCTGAAAAAGAGGGGACACGTACCCCAGATACGTGTCCCCGTCATATACTCACCACCTGTCCGTGCGGAAGGGCGACGCGGGCAGGCCCTCCTTGTTCATCAAGTTCGGCGTCGCCAGCTGGGACCAGCCGAACCTCACCGCCTTGGGCGCCGGGACGCGCGGGCTGCCGACGACAACAGTGTCGCCGGAGAGCTGGGCGGTCGCCTTGTAGAAGATGTGATCGTCGCCGGCGATCTCGAACCACGTCGGCGCTTGCCCGTCGTTCGTAGCCAGGCCCGAGCCGGTCGAATCGAATGAGAGGCGCGCCTGGCCTCCCTCAACGGTCATGGATCTGTAGAGGGGCCCGGAGCAGACGAGGCCCTTTTCGCCGTACGTCTTGGCCCGCGCCCACAGCGCCAGCCGGTAGCCGACGTCCTTCTTATCGCGCGGGTGGATGTCGTTGAGGTCCGTGATGTCCGTCACGACGGCCATGCCTGTGTTCGGCAGCTTGAGCATGTTCGTCTGGGCTTCCCAGATGAGCGGCAGCCGGAAGAAGTCCGGAACCTCCCCGGCCGGCGTTTCGCGGTTGTAGGGGTAATTGTAGGGTGCAAGCTGCACGTAATAAAAGGGAAAATCGCCCAGCTTCCAGACCTCGCGCCAACCCTGGATGAGCGCCTTCATTTTCGTTTCATAGAAAAGGCAGTCGTTCCGATTGTTCTCGCCCTGGTACCAGATCGCGCCCCGGATCGAAAAAGGCGTCAGGGCGTGGATCATGGCGTTGTAAAGGGTCGTCGGCGCCTGGGGGTTGTCGTAGGGATCGAATGGGTACCCGCCGTTCTCCGGCTCCGCGGGGATCTGGGCCTTGGCCTTGAGCGCCTTCCGGGCGTCCCGGACCCAGGCTTCCCAGGCCGGGAGCACGTTCTCGAGTTGCTTCCGATACTCTTCGTACTTGGCCAGCTGCTTGTCAAGCAGAGGCTTCGTCTCCGGCACGGCGGCGAACCCGGCCGGCGGCGTCCACGGCTCGATGTCCGTGCCGCCCCACGCCGATTCGATCAGGCCGACGGGAACGCTCAGCGTCTCGTGGAGCTCGAGCCCGAAGAAATAGGCCACGGCGGAAAAGGACCGGACCGACGCCGGCGAGCACGGCGCCCACTTCGCGTCGACGTCATCTTTCGGCCGGGCCGACGTGTGTTTGGGGACCTGGAATAGCCGCAGGCGGGGATGGTCGGCCCTGAGGATCTCGGGAGTCGAGCTCGAGAGGCCCTGCACCGTCCATTCCATGTTGGATTGGCCGGAGCACAGCCAGACCTCGCCGACAAGGATGTCTTTGACGATGATCTCCGGCCCCTGGTCGCCACGGACGCTCATTTCGATCGCGGCGCCGCCGGCCTTGAGCGGGTCGAACACGACCTGCCACTTGCCGTCGGCCGCCGAGGCCCGGACTTTGCGCTCGGCGCCGGCCAGCCGGACCGTGACCTGCTCGTTCTTTGCGGCCCAGCCCCACACGGAAACAGGCTTTCCCTGCTGGATGACCATGTGGTCGCCGATGACCGCCGGAAGCTTAACCTCGGCGGCCAGGGCGAGAGGCAGAGCGGCCGAAAGGAGCGTTATCAAAGCGTAGGATGCCCACCGCTTTTCCAGGATCGTCATCGGTGTTCCTCCTTCCATCTTATCTGCGGGTTCCGTTCAGATGAACATATCGCCCGAAAACGGCCGTTGTCAAGGACGACCGGGCGAGGGAAGATCGAAAAAGAGAAAGTCGCTCAGCGGATCGGGGGGTATGTCCCTGAGGTACGTGCCCCCGGCTAAAAATCATACGTGAAGGTGAGGCCGCCGGGCCAGACGCTCAGCGACCACTTGCGCTCACTTGTCGCTGATGCCAAAGCGCCGCTTTTCCCAAGGTACTTGGCCTCGTAGTCTTTCAGGTCGCGCGTCGCGCGTGTCGGCTGAGTGAAGATGTTCAGGAGGGAGACGGCCTCGCCGCTGGCGAAAGTGACGAGGGCGCTTCCCCAGGACTGATGGAAGGCGGCCTTGATCACGACCGCCCCGGCGGCGTTGGCGCCGATATTCAGGAGATGGTAACTCAAGCTCCGCCCGCTCGTCTCCCGCCGGGCGCAGTCGCGCAGCATCTTCTCCGCCCTTTCGAGCTTCGCCCGCCGCTCCTCCTGAGTGCTCTCCGGGATGCGGCGCAACTCGTCAGGGGCCAGCGCCGGGGTGAAGGGGTCGACGAGCAGGCTGCCGACGCCCAGGAGAAAGGTCGCGCCGGTGACGAGCATGCCTTCGGCGGATTCCCTGTCGTTGACCGTCTCGCCGCCCTCGATCTTCGTGTCGGCCCACTGCGTGCCCGCCAGGATCCCGCCGGCCAGGGACCCGACCGAATAGGCGCCGAGCCAGCCGTAGAACCATGTTTCGGCTCGCGGCTGCCCGGCCTTCAAGGCGTTATCGATAAAGGCCAGCCGCTCCTTGACCTGTTCGTCGGAGAGCGCCGCCCCCTGGGCCCGGGCCGGGGCCGGGGAGACGAGGGAAAGGATGAACGCTACGGCCAAACCCAGGCAGAAGGCCTTATCAAGTAGATGTTTCATGGGGACCCCCTGACGATACTAAAGAGTCATGGTCGCGACCTCGTGCCCGATGCTGGCGTTTCGTCCGGAAACGGCGCTGACCATCACGACCGACAATAGGGCAGTTCTCCTCCGGTGTCAAGGCGCGCCGCCGACCGGGTCGCCCGAAAACTCTTCAAAAATGGCGGGAAACGGGCGAGGTTTAGATTGACACCCCCCTCCCCCTATGCTAGGATAATTTGCCCCCGCGAGGGGGAATTTCATATATCTCGGCCAACCAAAGGAGGTTGCGTTTTATGGCTACTTTGAAAGAGAAATTTTCGGCCAAAATGGGCCCGATGAAGGAGCGGGTCCAGAAGCTTAGCAAGGAATTCGGCAACGTCAACGTCTCGAGCGTCAACGTCGGCCAGGTCGTCGGCGGCGCCCGGGACATCATCTCGATGCTCTGGGATGTTTCGCTCCTCGACAAGTTCGAGGGCATCCGCTTCCGCGGCTTCTCAATCCCCGAGCTCCGCGACAAGCTGCCCAAGGCCCCCGGCGGCACCGAGCCCCTGCCCGAGGGCATCTTCTATCTCCTCCTCCTCGGCGAGATCCCCACGGCCGAGGACTGCGCCGCGATCACCGAGGAGTGGCAGAAGCGCAGCGTCCTGCCTCAGTATCTAATCGACACGATGAACGCCGTCCCCAAGGACACGCACCCGATGACCCAGTTCTCGATGGCCATCCTGCAGCTCCAGAGGGAATCGGAGTTCGCCCGGCGCTATAAAGAGAAGATGCCGAAAACCCAGTACTGGGATGCGACATATGAGGACGCCATGAACCTCATCGCTAAACTCCCGAACATCGCGGCCTACATTTTCCGCCGGACCTACATGGGCGGCAAGCACATCGCTCCCGACCCGAAGCTCGACTGGGGCGGCAACCTGGCCCACATGCTCGGCGTCAGCAACGATCCCTCCTTCAAGGAGCTCATGCGGCTCTACCTCTGCATCCACAGCGACCACGAGGGCGGCAACGTCTCGGCCCACACGACCCACCTCGTCGGCTCGGCCCTGTCCGATGCCTACTACTCTCTCTCGGCCGGCATGGACGGGCTCGCCGGTCCGCTCCACGGTCTGGCTAACCAAGAAGTCCTGGCCTGGATCCAAGACCTCATGAAGGAGTTCGGCGGCGTCCCGACCAAGGAGCAGATGGAAAAGTTCATGTGGGATACGCTCAACGGCGGGCGGGTCATCCCCGGCTACGGCCACGCCGTCCTGCGCAAGACCGATCCCCGCTACGTCGCCCAGCGCGAGTTCGCCCTCAAGCACATGCCGGACTATGACCTCTTCAAGATCGTCAGCCTCGTCTACGAGGTCGCGCCCGACGTCCTGACGAAGCACGGCAAGACCAAGAACCCGTGGCCGAACGTCGACGCCCACTCCGGCGTCCTCCTCTACTACTACGGCGCCACCCAGTTCGACTTCTACACGGTGTTCTTCGGCGTGTCGCGCGCCCTCGGCGTCCTGGCCCAGCTCGTCTGGGACCGCGCCCTCGGTCTGCCGATCGAGCGGCCGAAGTCCGTCACCACCGAGTGGCTCGAGGAGTTCATCAAGAAGAACCCCCCGGCCCCGACGGCGTAGGCGTCGTTTCTTAAGCGGAAGCCCAGGGCCGCCCGTCCGCAAGGACGGCGGCCCTTTTTATTTGATCCGTCGCTTATGCTATATTGGTTTTTTCAAAACGAGCCAAGGAGGATGCGTCATGGAATACCGGATAGGCCTCATCGGGTGCGGCACCGTCGGCCAGGGGCTTCTCGAAATCCTGGATAAGAAGCGGGAGTTCCTCAGGGACGTCTACGGCTTCGAGGCCCGCCTCGTCGCCATCTCTGATAAGATCAAGGGCACGCTCCTCGTGCCCGATGGCATCGAGGTCCGCGCGGTCCTCGACGTCCTCGGCCGGTGCGGGAGCCTCGCCGAATATCCTAAGGCGGCGGCCGGCCAGGCGGAGCCCCTCGACCCGCTGGACATGATCGAGAAGACCGACGCCGATATCATCGCCGAGCTGACCTACACGGACATCAAGACCGGCGAGCCCGCGACGAGCTACATCAAGAAGGCCCTGCGCATGGGCAAGCACGTCGTCACTTCGAACAAGGGCCCGGCCGCGCTCCACTACCGCGAGCTCGCGGACCTGGCGAAAAAGAACGGGCTCCAGTTCCGGATCGAGGGCACCGTGATGAGCGGCACCCCCGTTTTCCATCTCGCCGAGAGCGGCCTGGCCGGCAACGAGGTCCGCGAGGTCAAGGGGATCCTCAACGGGACGACGAACTTCATCCTGACGAAGATGGAGACCGAGGGGATGGACTACGCCGACGCCCTGAAGCTCGCCCAGAAGCTCGGCTACGCCGAGGCCGACCCCACGGCCGACGTCGACGGCTTCGACGCCCTGGCCAAGATCGTCATCCTGTCGAACGTCCTCCTCGGCGGGTCGGTCAAGACCTCGGACGTGGCGCGCCAGGGCATCTCGGCCATCACCAAGGCCGACGTCAAGGCCGCAGCCGCGCAGGGCTTCCGCTACAAGCTCATCGCCCAGGCCAGGAAAGAGGCGGGTGGGGTCGTGGCCAGCGTCTCCCCCCAAAAGCTCCCGGTTTCCGACCCGCTGGCCGGCGTCATGGGCGCGCACAACGCCCTGAGCCTGGAGACGGACCTCATGGGCAAGGTCACGATCCAGGGCGCGGGCGCCGGAAAGATCGAAACGGGATTCTCGATCCTGTCCGACATGCTGGCCATCCACCGCTGCCGCGGATAGCCAAAGGCGGCTTGACTCGGGCCCCCTTCCTTTATATCCTAAGGGCTCGCAAGCACCGTGTCATGCGGTTTGTCTTAACATCTTCTCCTCGACCCGTCATCCCCGATACGTCTTTCTGCTAGGATTGGAGGGATCATGAGCGCCAACCAGCCCCACCGGCCTGGAGTCCAGAAGTACATCGACGCGTCGCAGAAGCTTCTCGCCCAGCGGAGAGCCGCCGTGGCCCGGATGAAGCCCATGAAGTTCGACACCATCGCCGTCCACGGCCTCTACACGCTCGAAGAGTCTCTCGAGCGCAACCAGGGGGCCGTGATCGAGCCCCTCTACCTTTCGGCCTCCCAGGGCTACGCCGACGCCGACGAGCTCGAGGCCGCCCTGTCCTACCTCGTCCCTACCTGGTGTTACACGAGGATCGCGAACCCGACGACCTACTACCTCGAATGGGTCCTGGCCCTGCTCGAGGGCTACCGGACAGGCCACGACACGTCCTGCCTCGTCACGGCCTCCGGGATGTCGGCCATCGCCGCCGCGGTCGACCCGTTCCTGGTCAAGCAGAAGGACGGCCCGGAGCGGATGAATTTCGTCACCTCCATCCAGCTCTACGGCGGCACCTACCAGCATTTCGCCGTCCGGAAGATGAAGGAGCGGGGCATCGAGTGCCGCTGGGTCCTCCACCCCAACGACATGCAGGAATGGAAGTCGAAGCTCGACGAGGACACGCGGTTCCTCTACATGGAGATGCCGTCGAACCCCCAGCAGTCGTTTTGCGACGTGCGGGCCTTGGCCGACCTGGCCCATTCCTTCGGGGTGCCCGTGATCGTCGACGCGACCTGCGCGACACCGGCCCTGATGCGGCCCATCGCCCACGGCGTGGACATCGTCGTCCATTCGCTGACGAAGTCCATCACCTCCGGCGGCTTCGCCATCGGCGGGGCGCTCATCAGCCGCAAGCCCATCACGACCAAGGTCCGCAACGACGACCCGATGTTCAAGGAGAGCTTTGCCGAGTACGTCAAGTTCTGGCCGTACCGCGACAACGGGCCGGCCGCCTCGCCGGTCAACGCCATCTTCGCCCTCAACGACCTCAGGACGCTCCGCTCCAAGATGGACCTCGTCAGCGCGAACTGCCAGACGGTGGCCGAGTTCCTGGCGAAGCATCCGAAGGTCTACCAGGTCGACTTCCTCGGCCTGCCGGGACATCCGCTCCATCAGGTGGCCAGGAAGTACATGAAGCTCGTCGATTCCGATGACGGGACGGGGAACGAAGTGAATCGCTACGGCCACTTGATGAGCTTCCGCGTCGACGGCGCGCCGGAAAACGCGCGAAAAGTCTTCGACAGCTTCAAGCTCATCCACCGCGCGACCGACCTCGGCCGCATCAAGAGCGTGGCCACCATCCCCGCGATCTCGACGCACCAGCAGCAGGGCGAGGAGGCCCGGCGGATGGCCGACGTCCCGCCCCAGCTCATCCGTCTCTGCGTTGGCGGCGAGCACCCGGACGACGTCATCGCCGACCTTGACCAAGCCCTCCGCTCCGTAAAGTGAGCGGCGAGCCGGGGGTGACTATGACGGGTGAGACGCGCATGCCGAACCACGGACCGGTCAGATCAGGCTATCGGGGGACGTGGGCCTGGGTCGACCTCGCGAACCGCACGGTCCGCCTCACGGAAGCCGACCCGACCTTTTGCCGGGACTACGTCGGCGGCCGGGGCCTCCAGGCCCGCCTCATTTACGAGAAGCTGAGAACGAGCGGTCCTCTCAAGGACCCGCTCGGCCCCGACAACCGCATCGTCATCGGCAGCGCCGCCGCTAACGACACGGTCATCCCGACCGCGGGCCGCGGCTCCTGCTCCTTCGTCGGCACAATGACCCGCTCGCCCGAGCCCGCCGCCTGGGTGCCGGGCCACAAGCCACTCTACGGCATGGTCACCCATTCGAGCGCCGGCGGCCTCTTCCACAACATGCTCAAACGGGCCGGCATCGACCAGCTCATCGTCGACGGCCGGGCCGATCGCCCGGTGCGGATCGAAGTTGTCGAGGGCGCCGTGCGCGTCGTCGACGCGGAGGAGTCGCTGTTCCAAACGGTCGGCGGCCGCTCCGTTCCCCGCACGGCCTCCGAGATCACGAACGAACTCTCCCGCAAGCTCAAGGGCTCGTCGACCCTCTGCGTCGGCCCGGCCGGCTGGAACCTCGTCGATTTCGCCTGCCTCACCGCCGACTACCACCGGAACTTCGGACGCGGCGGGGCCGGGGCCGTCTTCGGCTCCAAGAATCTTGTCGCCGTCACGGCTTACGGCAGGGAACCCGTCGTCTACGCGGACGCCGAGGCGTTCAAGAAGCTCGGCGCGGAGCTCGACCGCATCGTTAAGGCCTCGGTCGACGACCCTGCCCGGACGGCCTCGTTCCGGCCGACGACGGGCACGACCTGGTGGCTCGACCGCGCCTTCAACGGCCGCTACCTGGGTGTCCAGGGCGGCTATCTTCCCTGGCACAATTTCGACGAGGGCTCGTTCGAACCCGCGGATTACGCCCGCGTATCGACGGACGCCTTCCTCGAGATCTCCGGCAAGCACAACGTCTGCAACAAGTGCCGCCACATCTTCTGCACCCGCTCGGCCAGGGTCGAGTCCGGGCCTTACGCCGGCTCCGGCGTCCGCCCGGAGTTCGAAACGATCGCCCTGTGGATCAACTGCTGCATTCTCGACCGGGACGCCATCTTCCATATGAACTATCTCTGCAATGAGCTGGGCGTCGACACCATGACTTTCGGCAGCGTCATGGCCGGGGCCATGGAGATGTCGGAGAAGGGCTTCCTCGAGAGATTCGGCAGCCGCCTCCGGTTCGGCGGCGCGCCGGAGATGATCCAGGCCTTGAAGGATATCGCCTACGCCGCGAACGACCTGGGCCGGCTCCTCGGGCACTACAGCGACCGCGTCATCGCCGAGGCGGCGAGCCGGGCGGGCGCGGGCACGGCCGGCGAAATCGCCTACTGCGTGACGACGGCTCACGGCGGCCTCGGCTATGCCGGCATCAACCCCAAGTCCTTCCCCGGCATGTTCACGGCCTACGGCACCTCCAACCGCGGCCGGGGCGACCACACCTACGCCTGGACGATCCAGGCCGAAGAGGGCGGGCTCAAGGACGCCCGCGACCTCGCCGCCTACGTCGCCGAAGGCCAGACCGGCAAGGTCCTCGTCGACTCCCTGGGCCTGTGCGACTTCTTCACCGGCGACATCACCGCCGAACCCTTCCTCCCCCTTTACCGGGCCTTGACGGGTATCGACTACTCCGCCGAATCCCTGAAGGAGTGCGGCCGGCGGATCTACGCCCTCGAGCGCCGCATGAACAACGCCCAAGGCCGCGACCGGACCTACGACGCATACGTGCCGCCGAAGCTCAAGGTCCCGATGACCCGCGGCGCCCACCGGGGCCGGGCCGTGGACGAGGCCTTCTACAATTCCGTCCTCGACGCCTATTACGACGCCTGGGGCTGGTCTCGCGACGGCCTCGTCCCGCCAGAAGGGTGAGAAGGGGACTCTCTCAGCCGAAATCGTGGAAGGGTGGCCCCGCAGGGACAATCCCCCTCTCGTTTCGGCTAAGGTAAGTTGAATTCTCCCGTGAGTTCCCTTAGAATCAGGCCGTGGAAAAGATCCGCGTCCGCGGCGACCGCGAGCTCCGCTTGAAGGGCGAGGTCCGGATGAGCGGCGCTAAGAACGCCGTCCTGCCGGCCATCGCCGCCGGCCTGCTGACGAGCGAGGAGGTCCGGCTCCGGAACGTGCCGCGCGTCAAGGACGTCCACACCATCCTCACGCTCATCGACGAGCTCGGCGGGACGTCCACGCTCCGTGACGACACGGTCACCCTGCGCGTCCCGCGGCTCGTCTCGGACGAGGCGTCCTACGAGCTCGTCCGGGCCATGCGGGCCTCGATCCTCGTCCTCGGGCCGCTCGTGGCCCGGTTCGGCAAGGCGGCCGTGGCCCTTCCCGGCGGCTGCGCTATCGGCTCGCGGCCGGTCGACCTGCATATCGCCGGCCTCGAAAAGCTCGGCGCCCGGATCTCGCTCGAGCACGGCTACATCCAGGCGCGCGCCGACCGGCTCCGCGGCGCCGTCATCGAATTCGAGAAGAAAACGGTCACCGGCACGGAGAACCTGCTCATGGCCGCGGCCCTGGCCAAGGGCGAGACGGTCCTGCGGAACTGCGCCCTCGAGCCCGAGGTGGGCGACCTCGCCCTCCTCCTCAACAAGATGGGAGCGAAGGTTGAGGGGATCGGCGAGGAGACCCTCCGCATCCAGGGCGTCAAGGAACTCGGCGGGGCGACCCACGACATCATCCCCGACCGGATCGAGACCGGGACGTTCCTCGTTGCCGGGGCCCTGACCGCCGGGGATGTCCTCGTCACCGGGGCCGAGCCTGGGCACGTCGGCGCGGTCATGGAAAAGCTTCGGGCCTCGGGCGCGACGGTCGAGCCGGAAGGCCCCGGCGCGATCCGCGTCCTCGGGAGCCGCGAGGTCAAGGCCCAGGACGTCACGACCTCGCCCTACCCCGGCTTCCCGACGGACATGCAGGCCCAGCTCATGGTCCTCATGACCCAGGCGGAGGGGACGTCCATCATTACCGAGACGATCTTCGACCGGCGCTTCTCGCACGTCACCGAACTCGTCCGGCTCGGGGCTTCGATTGAGGTCCAGGGCGACAAGGCCATCGTCCGGGGGAAGACCCCTCTCTCCGGCGCCGAGGTCACGGCCACCGACCTGAGGGCCTCGGCCAGTCTGGTCCTGGCCGGTCTCATCGCCGGCGGCGAGACCGTCCTCAGCGAGATCGAACACCTCGACCGCGGCTACGAGCGGATCGAGGAGAAGCTCCGCGGCCTCGGCGCGGCCGTGGAGAGGTTCGAGGCGTAGGAGGGCCCATGGACAACTGCCTGTTCTGCCGGATCGCGAAGAAGGAGATCCCAGCGAAGATCGTCTACGAGGACGAGAAGTTCCTGGCTTTCGAGGACATCCGGCCCCAGGCGCCCGTCCACGTCCTCATCATCCCCAAGCTCCATTTCGGCTCCCTCAACGACGCGCCCGAAGGCTCCGAAGGACTGCTCGGCGAGGCGCTCGTGCGGGCCCGTGAGATCGCCCGCGGCAAGGGCATCGGGACGAGCGGCTACCGGATCGTCCTCAACACGGCCCGGGATTCAGGGCAGGAGGTCTTCCACATCCACTTCCACCTCCTCGGCGGCCGCCGGATGACCTGGCCTCCGGGCTGACCGGGAGCGGGGACCGCCGCGTCAAATGGCCTATCTCATCGACGGGAACAACCTTCTCGGCCGCATCGCGCCCGATGAGCTGCGGGAGAGGTCCGGCAGGGACGGCCTCGTCGTCAAGCTCCTCGCCTTCCAGAGGGTCACGCGCACCCGCATCCATCTCGTCTTCGACGGCAACCCCGAGCGGGACCGGACAGAGGTCCCCGTCAACCCGAAATTCACAATCCTCTACCCGGGCGAGGGACAGAGCGCCGACGACGTCATCGAGGACGTCATCCGGCGGCTGACGGACCGGAGGCGGTTCTTCGTCGTCAGCTCGGACCGCGCCGTCCGGGAATTCGCCAAGGAGAACGGCGTGACGCCGGTGAGGTCCGAGCTCTTTGCGAAGGAGCTCAAGGCCGCGCTGAAGGAGCGCAGAAAGCAGAAGGAGATGGAGAAGCACGTCGATTCTCCCTCCCCCCTCGAGGTCGACCTCTGGGACGAGGTCTTCAAGAGGAAGCCATGACGAGATTCTCCATCGTTGGCGCCGGACGGCTCGGCACGGCCCTCGCGGCCGGCCTGACGCGGAAGGGATGGGAGCTGGCGGTCATCGCCGACCGTGACCCGGCCGCGGCAAGGGAAGCGCGAAAGATCGTGGGCCGCGGGCGGGCTTCGGCCGACGTCCGCCGGGCGGCGTCGCGCGGCGCCGGCGTTGTCTTCCTCTGTGTCCCTGACGACGCCGTGGAAGCGGCGGCACGCACCCTCGCGCGGTCGCGGTCGCACTGGTCCGACCGCATCGTCTTCCACACGAGCGGGCTTCTCCCCGCCGCCGCGCTCGAGCCGCTCCGGCGCAAGGGCGCGCGCGCCGCGTCCCTCCATCCAGCCCGATCCTTCCCGGAGAAGAAGAGCGGCGCACGCCTCTTCCGCGGGATCTCATGGGCTATCGAGGGCGACCGCGAGGCGGTCCGGCTGGGCCGCGAGATCGTCCGGACGCTCGGCGGGCGGGCGTTTGTCCTGCGCGAAGAAGACAAACCTCTCTACCACGCCGCCTGCAGCCTGGCTTCGAACGCCTTCGTCGCGCTCGAAGCGGCGTCGGCGGCCCTCCTCGAGGCGGCCGGGGTCAGCCCAAAATCGGCGTGGGAGGTCCTCCTGCCGCTTGTTCAAGGAACTTTACAAAACGTAAAAAAACTTGGCTGGGAGAAGTCCCTCACCGGGCCCGTGGCGCGGGGGGATGTCCGAACGGTCCGCCGTCACCTCGAAGCCCTGGCGTCGCGCCCGCTCGAAGATGGGATCTACCGGTCCCTCGGGAAACAGGCTCTGAGGCTCGCCGCTCGCGGAAAGGTCCCGGCTCAAAGGATCAGAGCATTGAGGCGGTTGCTGGAAGGTAGATGACTTCTTCCTCCAGCCGCACGCCGGACGTCTCGAAGACGCGTTCCTTGAGCTCCCGGGCGAGGACGAGGACGTCGCGGGCCCGGGCGTTGCCCGTGTTGATGAGAAAGTTGCAGTGGCCTTCGTAGACGGCCGCGCCGCCGACGCTCAGGCCCCGCGCGCCCGCTTGTTCGAGGAGACGCCCCGCGGGGATCCTCTGCCCGTCCGGCGAACAGGGGTTCTTGAAGAAACTGCCGGCGCAGGCCGTCCCCCAGGGCGGATGCCTGGCCCGCCGTTTTTCCATGTTGTCCCGGACCTTCGCCTCGGAGGCCTTCCGGTCGCCGGGTTCCGCCCGGAGGACCGCCCTGAGGACGATGGCATGGTCCCTCTGGAGGGACGAGCGCCGGTAGCCGAAGGCCAGCCCTTCGCGGGCGAGCTTGATCTCGCCGTTGTCCGGCCCGAGGAGCACGGCCTCCTCGAGACGGTCGCCGATGCTCGCGCCGAAGGCCCCGGCGTTGCTGAACATCGCCCCGCCGACGGTCCCCGGGATCCCAGCCAGGAACTCGAGTCCGCCGAGCCCCCGGACCAACGTCCGCTGGAGCAGGGACGAGAGCGCCGTGCCTGACGAGACCGTGATGCAGCCCTCAGCGCAGGAGAGCTCCTCGACCTTGTTCCGGACAACGAAACCCCGGTAGCCCTCGTCGTCAAAAAGGATGTTGGTGCCGCCGCCGATGACATAGAAGGGGAACCTCTCGCGGACGGCGAGCCCGACGGCCCTCCTGAGTTCTTCTTCCGTACCGGCTTCGAAGAGAAGGTCGGCCGGGCCGCCGATCTTGAAGCTCGAGAACCGGTCGAGGGTCGCCCCTTCCAGGATGGGCGCGCCCACGGACTCGGCAAGGAGCCCCCGGAACTTCTGGGTCGTCGTCATTTCCCGTATTATAGAGGAAGGGCGCCGGCGAAGTAAAACGGGGTGTCCACGGGGAAGGACGACGAGGACAGGCGGGAGAAGAGGGACAGTCCCCCCGGGGGGGATTGTCCCCGTGGTTGACCGGGCGCACGGCGGCCGGTGTCCCTATTATTAGGCCTTGGCACGCTGATTGCTACTAAGGAACGTGTGAGGCATGATATTGACAATTCCCAGGATAGTCGCTATGATTCAACAAATTTTGTTGAGAGGTTCCGCATGAAAAAAACCATCGGCATCACGGTGCCCCTGTTATTCTTAATGATGGCGGGTCTCCTCGCGGCCCAGAGCGCCGACGAGGAATACCTCAAGGCCATGCAAATCCAGGACAAGTGCCAGCAGATCCAGGCGCTCGATGCCTATCTCACCAAATACGCCGGCCAGGGCGGACAGTACGATAACTACGCTTACGCCTACTACTGCGTCACTCCGTGCGCGACCAAGAACGCCCAGAAGGCCATCGATTACGGCGAAAAGGCCCTGGTCATGAGCGGGCTCGACGACCAGACCAAGCTCCAGATCATGGGGACCATCCCCTCGCTCTACGCGAGCCTCGGGCAGATGGACAAAGCCAAGGCTGCCGTTCAGCGAATCATCGATAAGGGGAAGGCGAGCAGCGATCCCAAAATCTCCGCAGAGCTTCAAGCACGTGGATATCTGGCGCTCGGCCAGTTCTCGGAGAAGGCCGGTGACTACGCTGGCGCGGCTAACACATATATCACGGCCTATGGCATCCTTAAGGACCCTGCTATCTTGAAGCAATTCAACATCCTGGCCGCGACACTCCTCAAGGCTCAAAAGTACGCCGAAGCCGAAAAGGTCCTCCGGCAGTTTTATGACGCCGACAAGGGTCCCGAAAGCGCCAGCCTCCTGGCCCAGACTCTATACAAAGAAGGAAAGACCAACGAGGCTCTCGCCGTCTACAAGGAAGCTTATGCCCGAAAGAAGACCGGTAGCCTGGCCCAAAATATCGCGACCATCCTCAACAATCAGGTCAAGACCAATCCGGCCCTCAAGTCCCAGACCATTGACGCCCTCATCGAGGCCGGCCTCCTCAACCCGTCCATGCAGAACAACTACTTTCAGGCTGCCAAGAATCTTTACATAAGCAGCAGCCCTGACCTGGCCGACATCAACACCAAGATCCAGGAACACAACAGAAGCATCGAAGAACTGACCAAGACCTACAACGACAAGTACGGCACCAAGAGCGAGGATGAGCTCACGGGGTCCGAAAAGGTCTCCATGAAGAAGCTCACCGACGCCATCGAGGCCGAGAAGAGAGCCATCGAGCAGATCAAGTCTTCGCAGTCGGGCGTCCAGGAAAAGTTCAACCTGCTCGTGGCCCAGGCCCGGTCGAGGGTGGGCCGGTAAGACCGGTCAAAGAGGTCCGTCCACAAGGTTCCCGAAGGGGGGCCATCAACCCCCGCCGCCGGGCGGCGGGCAGTCTCCGAGGTCGGAGGAAAGCCGTGCCGTCCTCTCTTTCCGCCAAACAGGCGAAAGCCCGGGCCGAAAAGCTCCGCCGCGAGATCGTCCGCCACGAAAAAAAGTACTACGTCGACAACGACCCCCAGATCTCCGACAGCGAGTTCGACGCCCTCGTCCGCGAGCTCAAGGCGATCGAGGCCCGCTTCCCCGAACTCGTCACGCCCGAATCCCCCACCCAACGCGTCGGCGAGAAGCCGGTCGAGGGGTTCGCGTCCGTCGTCCACCGGACGCCCATGCTTAGCATCGACAACGTCTACAACGAGGACGAGCTCCGGGAGTTCGAGGAGCGCCTCCACAAGCAGCTCCCCGGCCAGACGGTCGAGTACGTCGCCGAGCTCAAAATCGACGGGCTCGGCATCTCCATCCGCTACCGGGACGGCAAGTACGCCCAGGCCGTGACGCGCGGCGACGGCGTCCGGGGGGACGACGTCACCGCAAACGTCAAGACCCTGCGCTCGCTGCCGCTCGTCATCGCCGACCGCCGGGACATCGAGGTCCGCGGCGAGGTTTATCTTCCCTTCGAGTCGTTCCGCGCCATCAACCGGGAGCGCGAGGAGAACGGGGAGGCCCTGTTCGCCAACCCCCGCAACGCGGCGGCGGGCTCCATCCGTCTCCTCGACCCCCGGGTCGTGGCGTCAAGGAACCTGAGCGTCTTCCTCTACTATCTCTACACGGACGGCCGCGAGGAGCCGACCCAGTGGGGGGCCCTGCAAAAGTTGAAGCAGCTCGGCTTCAAGACGAACCCCCGCTCCCGTCGCTGCCGGACGCTCGGCGACGTCCTGGCCTATTTCCGGGAATGGACGGAGAAGCGCGACACCCTCGACTACGACGCGGACGGCATCGTCATCAAGGTCAACTCGGCCGCCCAGCGGGAGGTCCTGGGGTTCACGGCGAAGTCGCCTCGCTGGGCCGTGTCTTTCAAGTTCCCGGCGCGCCAGGCGACGACCCGGGTTAGGGACATCGTCGTCCAGGTCGGTCGGACCGGCGCCCTGACCCCCGTGGCCGTGCTCGAGCCGGTCAAGCTCTCGGGCACGACGATCAGCCGGTCGACACTCCATAACGAGGAGGAGCTCCGGCGGAAGGACGTCCGCGTCGGCGACCATGTCCTCATCGAGCGCAGCGGGGATGTCATCCCTCAGGTCGTTTCGGTCATGAAGGAGCGGCGGACCGGCCGGGAGAAACCCTTCGCCTGGCCGTCGAAATGCCCGGTCTGCGGCTCGGCCGTGTTCAAACCCGAGGGCGAGGTCATCTCGCGCTGCGTCAATCCCTCCTGCCCGGCCAAGGTCCGGGAGTCCATCCTCCATTTCGCCTCCCGGCGGGCCATGGACATCGACGGGCTGGGCGAGGCGCTCGTCGACCAACTGCTCGCTTCGGGCCTCGTCCGCTCCATCCCGGACATCTACGGTCTCACTCGCGAGCGCCTGGCCGAGCTCGAGCGGATGGGGGAGAAGAGCGCCGACAACCTACTCGGCGAGATCAAGGAGTCGAAGGCGCGGGACCTCGACCGGCTCGTCTTTGCTCTGGGCATCCGTCACGTGGGCGAGAGGATGGCCCAGGTCCTCGCCGGCCGCTTCCGGAGCCTCGACGCCCTGGCGGCGGCCCCGGAGGGCGACCTGACCAAAATCGCGGACGTGGGGCCTAAGGTCGCAGAGAGCATCCGCTTCTTCTTCGCCCAGCCGGAGAACAAAGAGCTCGTCCGGCGGCTCAAGGCGGCGGGACTGAACATGGCTGCAAAGGAGAAGCGGGGCACGGCGCGGCTCCTCGAAGGTCAAATCTTCGTCATCACGGGGACGCTCGCCTTGTCGACGCGCGACGAGGCCCGGGACAGGCTCGAAGCCCTGGGGGCCGAGGTCGGGTCCTCGGTGACCCGGAAGACGACCTGCCTCATCGCCGGCGCGTCGCCCGGCTCCAAGCTCGAGAAGGCGAGGGAACTCGGCGTCAAGGTCATCGGGGAAAAGGAATTCCTGAAACTCGTCGGCGGCGAGTGATCATTTCTTTTTCTTGCCCTTGCCGCCGATAAAAACCTGCGACAGGAGACCCTGGAGGCCCTTCTTTTTCTTGATGCCCACGCCCATGTCGATGAGTTCCTGGCGCGCCTTGGCATGCTCGGGGTCGGCCTCGAGCGCCTTCTCGAACTGCCGGATGGCCTTCGTCTGTAACCCCTCGGTCTTATAAAGGACGCCCAGGCCGACGTAGCCTTCAGGGTTCCAGGGCTCGAGACCGATCGCCTTGAGGAAATCCGCCTCGGCCTTCCGGACGTAGCTCGGGATGCGGGATTCGGCCATGGCCAAGAGCAGATGATAGTCGGCCTTGTCCCGCCTCAGACGGACGGCCTCTTCGAGATAAGTCACGGCGTCGTCGAAGCGGTCCATACCGAAGAGGGTCTTTCCCTGGCGGAACTTGATCTCGGCCTTCTTGACGGAGTCCTGGGCCTCCTCCTGCACCCCCGTCTGGGCGCCGGAGTCGTAGGCCGCCCTCTTGTCCTTGTTGCTGAGGATACGGTAGGCGTTGGTGATGGCGTCGAAGACCTCGTCGATCTGGCCCTTGTATTCCGCCGACGCCTTGCGGTCGAAGCGGTCGGGATGGAAGCGCCGGGCCATCTGGAAGTAGGCCTTCTTGATGTCCTCCTCCGAAGCCGTCCGCCCCACTTCGAGGAGCTGGTAGAAATTCTTCTGGGCCAGGGTTTCGCGGAAGGCGAGGACCTCCGAGACCTCGGCCGGAACGCCGGCCGCCGCGGACGTCGCCGCCGGGCCGGTCCCGGGCCGGGCCGCCTTGGGTTCCTCGAGCGGCTTGAGGTCGACGAGGTCCAGGCAGTAGAAGAGATAGAGGCTCTTCCAGAAGAAATCCGGCGGCGAGGTCAGGGTCCGCAGGACGGACTCGGCCGTGTCCTGGCCCGAGATCCGGTCCAGGATCTCCTTCTCGTCCGGCGTCAGGAGGTAGGCGAAGGACTTCCGCTTGAGGAAGGGGACCTGCCGCGCCAGGAACGTCTTGAGGACCGGGTTCGGCTGCATGCGGCGGATGCCGTATTCGATGATGAAGGGGATGCTGATCTTGGATTCCTCGGATTGAGCGGTGAAGTCCTCGCGCTCCTGAAAGGCGATCTCCGCGTCAAAGTGGGGAAAGACGTTGAGCGTCGTTTCGCGCAGCTGATAGGTCAGGGCGTCCGACAGGTCCTGCTCGGAGATGACGCCCCGGCTCCGCAGGACCTCGCCGATGTTCTGGTTGGGTTCGACGAATTCATCCATCGTCGCGTGGGCGTCCTTGGAGATGCGCTCGAGCTTGTAGAGGACCTCGCCCAGCCGTTCCTCGGGCACGTTCGTCTTGACCTGGATGAGCGTCCCTTTCTGGAAAAAGAAGTACTTCTCGACGTCGCCCCGCTTGTAGACGAGCCGGCCGGTCCGCTTGTTGAAATAGATGTCCCGCAGGCTGAGGGCGATGTGAGTCATTACGACGAACAGTTCCTCAATCGAACGCTAATATGATGACTATAATGAAAACATGGCAAAATATCAACCGCCGCCGGCATCGCCGGGAGCGGGGCCCAGGAGTTTAGTCCGCCGAGGCGAGGGTCTGATTGAAAACGGCCCGGATTTATGATAGTTCTTGGGGTATGAAAGTGGCCCTGGCCCAGATCGCGCCCAGCTTGGGGGACGTCGACCGGAACCTCGAAACCCACCTCGAATTCATCGACAAGGCCCGCCGGGCGAAGGTCGACCTCCTCGTCTTCCCCGAGTTGAGCCTGACCGGATACACCCTGAAGGACCTGGCCGGCGACGTGGCCCTTAACCCCGCGACCGACCCCCGCTTCAAAAAGATCCTCGACCGCAGCCGGGGGCTCTCGATCGTCCTGGGCTTCATGGAGGAGAGCGCCACGGCGAAGGGCCTTTTCTACAATGCGGCCGCGTTCGTCTTCTCAGGGAAGATCCTCCACGTCCACCGCAAGGTCTTCCTCCCGACCAACGGCCTGTTCGAGGAGGCCAAGTTCTTCGCCCAGGGCCGCGACTTCCGTGTCTTCTCGACGCCCTTCGGCAGGGCCGGACTGCTCATCTGCCGGGATTTCCTCCACTACGGGGCGAGCTACGTTCTGTTCACCGGCGGTGCCGACATGATCATCGCCATCTCCGCCGCGCCCGGCCGAGGTGTCGCCGGCGCCGACGATGCGTTCGAGACGAGCCGGATGTGGGAGCTCATGGGCGAGGCCATGTCCTACTTCTCGACGGCCTTCGTCCTCTATACGAACCGTGTCGGGATCGAAGACGGAGTGTCGTTTGCTGGCGGCTCGTTCATCTACGACCCCGCGGGCCGTCTATTGGCCCGGGCAGCCTATCTCGACCCCGAGTTCCTCGTCCGACGCTTCGACCTCACGGCCGTCCGCGAGGCTAGGACCCGGCGGCTGTTCCGGCGCGACGAGAAACCCGAGGTCATCCTCCGGTCCCTGGAGAGGGTCGTCCGTGTCCCTGAAGATTAACCCGGCCTTCGTCGAGAAGGTCCTGGTGCGATTCATCCGCGACGAGCTGGGCAAGCACGGCTTCAAGAAAGGCATCCTGGGACTCTCCGGCGGGCTCGATTCTTCCGTCTGCGCCTGCCTGGCGGCCCGGGCCCTCGGCCCGCGGAACGTGCTCGGTTTGATCATGCCCTACGGAGGTTCGTTCTCCCCCGATGTCCGGGATGCGGAAAAGATGGGCCGGACGCTCGGCATCCGGACCCGGACGATCGACATCGCGCCCCAGGTGGACGTTTATTTCGCGGCGCATCCGACGCGAAGCCGCGTCCTCCGCGGCAACAAGATGGCCCGGGAACGGATGTCCATCCTCTACGATTACTCGGCGCGCGAGAAGGCCCTCATCCTCGGCACAAGCAACAAGACGGAGCTCCTCATCGGCTACGGGACGCTCCACGGCGACATGGCCAGCGCCGTCAACCCCTTGGGCGACCTGTATAAGACCCAGGTCCGCCAGCTCGCTCGCCACCTCGGCGTGCCCGCGTCCATCGTACGCAAGGCCCCCACGGCAGGCCTCTGGTCCGGGCAGACCGACGAGGGGGAGATCGGCATCACGTACGCCGAGCTCGACGCCGTCCTCGAGCGATTGGTGGAGTGCCGCATGACTGGCCCGGAGGCCATCAAGGCGGGGAGCCCACCGGCCAAGGTCAAGCGGATCGCGGCGATGATCCGCGATTCCGAGTTCAAGCGAAAGCTGCCGCCGATCGCCAAGCTATCCTCACGCTCCGTGGGCCACGATTTTCTCTATCCTTACGACTGGGGAAAATAGCCCGTGAGCGGAGAAGCCGCCCGGACCGGCCCGAAAGGCCGACTGTTCATCGTGGCAACCCCGATCGGGAACCTCGAGGATATCACCCTCCGCGCCTTGCGCATCCTCGGCGAGGTCGAAGCCATCGCCTGCGAGGACACGCGGCAGACGGTCAAGATCCTCAACCGATACGGGCTGAAGAAGCGGCTCATCAGCTATTTCCATCCACGCGAGGGGCAAAAGGTCCCGGAGATCATCGCCCTTCTCGGATCGGGCAAGGACGTCGCGCTCGTATCGGACGCCGGGACTCCGGGCATCTCGGACCCGGGCTTCCCGCTCATCCGGGAGGCCCTCAGGGCGGGGATAGCCGTCATCCCCGTGCCCGGGCCTTCGGCCGTGGCGGCCGCGCTCGCCGCCTCGGGGCTGCCGACCCATCGGTTCCTATTCGCCGGTTTTCCGCCGCCCAAGAAGGAAGCGTCGCGCAAGCTCGTCGCCTCGCTCCGGGAGGAGGAGGCGACACTCGTCTTCTATCTACCGACCCGGAGGATCCGCGAATTCCTGGAGACCGTCCGGGCCGGGCTGGGCGACCGACGCGTGGTCATCGCCCGGGAGCTGACCAAGGTCCATGAGGAATTCATCCGGGGGACCGCCGGCGAGCTCCTCGAAGGCCTGGGTGACCGAGTTCTCAAGGGCGAAGCAACCGTCCTTGTTGAGGGGAAAAGATAGGCCATCACCGAGTTTTAGCAGTATTTTTTTGAAATCTATAAAGAATACTTGACAAATTAATACTCATATATTATATTGATAACTCGCTAATATATAGCAAACGGAGGATTCTATGGCGATCATCAAATGGGATCCCTTCAGGGACATCATGACTCTCAGGGAAAGGATGAACCGGCTCTTCGAGGACATGCCCTCCTACCGGGGAGAGGAGAAGGACCTGGCCGCGAGCGCATGGGCCCCGGCGGTGGACATCTACGAGACCGAGAGCGAGGTCGTCCTTACGGCCGAGATCCCCGGCGTCGACGAAAAGGACATCGAGATCAAGGTCGAGGACAACACTTTGACCCTTAGGGGGGAGCGGAAGTTCGAGAAGGAAACCAAAGAGGAGAACTTCCACCGGATCGAGCGGGCCTACGGGTCGTTCTTCCGGTCCTTCACCCTGCCGACCTACGTCGACCACGACAGGATCGAGGCTGAGCACGAGAATGGCGTGTTGAAGATCCGTATGCCCAAGAAGCCCGAGCTCAAGCCGCGGACGGTCAAGATCCTGAAGCCGGCCGGCCCGGTCGAGAAGCCGAAAAAGTAAGCCGCCATCCAAACGGGGGCGGTCTCCGGCGCGGAGGCCGCCTTTTTTATTTACGCCTGGGCTAGGGTCAGTGCGCGGACCTCGCGCGCTCCCGCCCTCTTCAGCACCAGGCCGCATTCGGCGAGCGTCGACCCGGTCGTGAAGACATCGTCGACAAGGACGACGACCTTGCCCACGACCCTCGCCTCCCGCCTCACCGCGTAAGCTCCCCGGACGTTCTTTTCCCGGCCGGCGGCCTCCAGGGATGTTTGCGGCGGGACGTTCCGGACTTTGACCAGGCAGCCTTCGAGGACCCGCATGCCCCTGATCCTGGCCAGCTCCTTGGCCAGCAGTTGCGACTGGTTGAAGCCCCGTTCCCTCTTTCGCCGCGGGTGGAGCGGGACGGGGACGAGGAGATCCGCTGCCATCCAGAGTCCGTCCTCCCCGTCGAGCGCCGCTGCGGCAAAGCGGGCCAGGGGCCGGTGCAGAATGGAGACCCGGCCGTACTTGAAGAGGAGGATGAGGTCCTTGAGCACGCCGTCGTATCGGCCGCACGACCGCTGGACCGTATAGGGAGGCACGCGGTCAAGGCACCGCGCGCAGAGATGGTCGTCCCCGGCGCCCTCAAAGAACCGTCCACAGCAGAGGCAGACCGGCCCGCGCCTAGGCGAGAGGCCGGCCAGGCATTCCTCGCAGACGATCTTCTCCCCCGACCGACCGAGCGGACGGGAGCATAGGCGGCAGAACGATGGGAAGATCAGGAGTTCGGCGTGCCGGGCCAGACGATTGGCGCCGGCCCGCAGGCGGATCCTCACAGGGATCTCGATTCCTCCTCGGCCTTCTGCTGGCAGTCGATGCAGAGCGGCGTCCACGGGAGCGCGTGGATCCTCTTGCGGCCGATCTCCTTTTGGCAGACTTGACAGATGCCGAATTCGTCGTGCTCCAGCCGCTTGAGCGCCTCGTCGATGAGGAGCAGCTGTTCGCGGTCGGCATCCGACAGGCTGAGGAGGAATTCCTTCGTATATGACGTCTCCGCCTTGTCCACGACATCCTGGGCGACGTTGGTCTCCATTTCCTTGCTTTCGCTGGTCAGCTCGTTGAGTTTGCGGAGAATGGCGAACTTCTTTTCGAGGAGCTTCTGGCGAAATTCGTCACGGTCCTTCTTGTTCATTTTCTTGGCCAATCTCGACTCCCTTACTTGGCGTAGTGTCGACCCTGGATGATCGTCAGGGCCCGATAAACCTGCTCGAGCAGGAGGACGCGGCACAATTCGTGGGAGAAGGTCAGCCGCGACAGCGACAGCCGCAGGTCGGCCTTCTCCGCGATCCTCTCGGCCAGTCCGAGGAACCCGCCGACAACGAAGACGGGCGGCTTCCCCGGGTCCTCGGCCCGGAGGCGAATGAAGCGGGCGAATTCGCTCGACGTCATTTCCTTCCCCTGGTCAAGAAGGCAGATACTATAAACACCTTTGAGGTGTTTTTCAAGACCTCGGGCCTCCAAGTCCCTGACCTTGTCCGGGTACTTCTCATCGATGCCCCGCGCCTCCCGGGTCTCGACGACCTCGACCGGGGTCAGGGTCCCGATCCGGGCCGCGTAGAAGTCCACCAGAGCCCGGAGCTCCGGGCTCTTCGTCCTTCCCGGCCAGAGGAATTTTAGGCGCATCGGCGAAAATGCCCTAAAACAATAATGATTCGACCGCGAGTTGTCAACTGGAAAAACGGGGAAAAGGAGGGAACACGTACCTGCGGGACTTGTCCCCTCTTTAATAATTCAGCCGCGGGGCGTCGCCCCAGAGCTTCTCAAGCGAGAAGTGGTCCCGTGCTTTCGGCGAGAAGACGTGGACGATGAAGGAACCGAAGTCGAGCAGGATCCAGTCCCCTGTTTCCCGGCCCTCGAAGCTGAGGGGCCTCAGCCCGGCTGCCTTCATCTCGCTCTCGACGGCGTCGGCGATGGCCGCGTTCTGGCGGGAGGAATGGCCGTGCATGACGAGAAAGTAGTCGGTGAACGAAGAGAGCTCCGAGAGGTCGAGGACGCAGAGGTCCTCGGCTTTCTTGGCCAGGCAGGCCTCGACGGCCAGCCGGACCTCGCGGGGCAGGCTGCGCTTGGTGAACGTCTTTTTTTTCTCTTGTGCCATGGTTCCTATCGACCTGTATAGAGTTGATGCTTCCGGATGTAGTCCGCGACGGGCGCGGGAACGAGGCCGTCCGTACGCTCGCCCCGCCGAACCCGGTCCCGGATATCCGTCGCGGAGATGTCCAGGGCCTTGATCGGCAGGAGGAAGACCCCGAAGCGCGAAAAAAGCGTTTCGTCCGCGGGCCCGCCTTCCGGGACCCGGCAGATCCGGTCGCGGAGCCGTCCGCCGAGGACGCCGGACGCGGACCCGAGGTCGAAGCCGGGCCGGTCCGTGACGATGAACAGGCATTCGTCGAGGACGCTCTCGTATTCATGCCACGTCCCTATCTCGAGGAACGCGTCGATCCCGAGGATGAAGAAGGTCCACGCCTCGGGATACAGCCCCTTGACCTTGGACAGGGTCAGGATGGAATAGGATCTCTCATGCGCCTCGACCTCGAGCGGTGAGGGGACGAAGCCTTCGCGGCCAGCGCAGGCGAGTTCGACCATACGGAAGCGGTCGGCGGCCGAGGCGATGTCCGCGGATGTCTTACGCGGTGGGATGTACGACGGGATGAACAAGACCTGGCCGAGCCCGAACGACGCCCGAACGTCCGCCGCGGCCTGGAGGTGGCCGAGGTGGATGGGGTTGAACGTCCCGCCGAAGAGGCCGATCCGCTCCCTCACGCCGTCCCTCCCAGGCCTGCCTTTTCTACGCGCTCGAGCATCTCCGTCATGGCCCGGACGAGGGGCTTTAGTCCCTCGCCCTTGAGAGCCGAGATGGCGAAGAAGGGGATCCTCTTCCGGCCGGCCAGCCGCTTCAGGCCGGTCAGCCGGGACTTGTCCCGGCCCAGGAGGTCGACTTTGTTGGCGGCGATGATCATGGCCCGGCGGGCGAGCCCGGCGTCGAACGACTCGAGTTCCTCCATGACCACGTCATAGTCGTGGACGGGATCCCGCTCCGTGTAGGGGGACACGTCGATAATGTGGACGAGGACCTTGGTCCGCTCGATGTGGCGCAGGAAGCGGATGCCGAGCCCCTGGCCAAGGTGGGCGCCCTCGATGAGGCCGGGGATGTCGGCCACGACGAAGCTCTGCGTCGTCCCCGTATCCACGACGCCGAGGTTCGGGGTCAGGGTCGTGAACGGATAGTCGGCGATAAGCGGCCGCGCGGCGGAGATGCGGGAGATGAGGGTCGACTTCCCCGCGTTGGGGTAACCGACAAGTCCGACGTCCGCAATGAGCTTGAGCTCGAGCGCGAGCTCCTTCTCCTCGCCCGGCCGGCCGGGCTCCCACTCGCGGGGGGTCTGGTGGGTGGACGTGGCGTAGGAGGCGTTCCCGCGCCCGCCCTTCCCGCCTTTGGCCGCGATGAAAACTTGGCCGGCCCGGATGAAATCGAAGAGGAGCTCGCCCGTCCCGGCGTCCTTGACGACCGTCCCGACGGGAACCGGGAGCCGGAGCTCCGCACCACGGGCCCCCGTGCGGCGGCCTCCCTCGCCCGGCGCGCCGTTCTTGGCCCGGAGGAGAGGGTGGAACCGGAAATAGGCCAGGGAGTGGACGCTCGCGTCCGAGACGAACACGACGCTCCCCCCGTGGCCGCCGTGGCCGCCGTCCGGCCCTCCCCGCGGGACCTTATACTCGCGCCGGAAGCTGACGCACCCGTCGCCGCCCCGGCCGGCCTTGAGCTTGACCTGGACCTGGTCAACGAACACGGCATTCCCCGACGGCTGTGGGAGAGTCGATGACGTGGGAGTCGAGCGGCGAAGGAAAGCCGGGCGCTTTGATGTCGACCTCAAGCGGGCAGGACGGTAACGACCTTGCCCCCTTTTCCCTTATCGACGAAATGGACGATGCCCGCGATCCTGGCGAACAGGGTATCGTCCTTGCCCCGTCCGACGTTCAGGCCGGGCCTGATGGGTGTGCCTCTCTGACGGACGATGATCGAGCCGGCATTGACCTTCTGGCCGCCATGGCGCTTGACGCCGAGCCTTTTCCCGCCGCTGTCCCGGCCGTTGCGTGCGCTTCCGCCTGCCTTCTTATGGGCCATGGCTTACTCCTTGGTCGCTTTCTTCGGTTTCGCGGCCGGCTTCTTGGCCCCGGCCGTCTTCTTGCCGACGGTCTTGGCCTGGGGAGCGGCCTTCGCCCGGGATTCCTTGGCCGATCTCTTGACCCTGCCCGCCTTCTTGGGGGCCGCCTCGGCCTTCTTCTCCGGGGCCTTCGGCTCGGGCTTCGGAGCGGCGGCCGTTTCCCGGACGGCCGGAGCCGGCTTCGCTTGCGGCGCTTCTTCGGCCGGCGCCGTGCTCTTATCCGGGTAGATCCCCTCGATCCGGACCCGCGTCAGCTGCTGACGGTGGCCCCGGGTCCTGCGGAACTGTTTCCTTCTCTTTTTCTTGAAGACGAGGACCTTTTCGTCCTTGTAGAGCTCGAGGACCTCGGCCCGGACCAGGGCGTCCTCGAGAACGGGAGCGCCGAGGAGGACGTTCTCGCCGTCCTCGATGAGGAGGACATGCCCGAAGCTGACCTTCTGGCCTTGCCCGGCGTCGAGCTTCTCGACGGAGAGGACGTCGCCTTCCTTGACGCGATATTGCTTTCCGCCTGTCAGGATCACTGCGTACATCGGTTCTACCCTTAGAGAGAGATGAAAGTTGAACGATAAATCTAGCATATGGGCTGGCCAAAGTCAAATTCAGACCAGAGGGACGGTCCCCCTTATCCACCCACGGTGTTGTACAGGGTCTTGGGGAATGGCCGGAACGTCATGTGCGGTTTAGCGCAAACCGCACTCTGGAGTGGAGGCCTTCACCGAGGCCCTGTCAGACGGAGTGGTATGGCTGGAAGCGGCAAGCCGCCTTGACAAACTCGTGTCCTTTCTCTACGCTGAGCACGCCGTTTCCCCCGGGCGGAGCGGCGGCGGACGGGCGGTTAGCTCAGTGGCAGAGTATCGGTCTTACAAACCGGGGGTCGCAGGTTCGAACCCTGCACCGCCCACCAGAGAACTCTTTTCCAAACGCCGTACAGGACTCTTGACTTTATCTCGAAGAGGGTTTTAAATCCCAATTAAGGTCAAGCCACAAAATCCCCGCGGATCCTCGTCCGCTTGGGGTGAGTTGGCGGAGGAGGTGTCATGCGAATCAAGAGTGTTCTTCTCGTCGCCGCCCTGATCGCTGTTCTCGGTCCCTGGGGCTTCTCTCAATCAAAGGAAACTGGCGCCGTCCAGGGAACGGTGACCGACCAGGACAAGGTCCCCCTGCCCGGCGTCACTGTGACAATCACGAGCCCCAAGATGATGGGGACGCGGAGTGGGGTCACGGACGCGTCGGGAGTCTTCCGATTTCCGGCCCTGCCGCCGGGGACCTATGAGGTCAAGGCCCAGATCCCGGGCTTCAAGACCTACGTCCAGCAGAACATCCGCTTGGAGACAACCATGCGGCTGACGCTCGACATCGTCATGACCCCGAGCACGATCTCGGAGCAGGTCACGGTTGTGGCTAAGTCGCCGACCGTCGACGTCAGGTCCTCGGAGACGGCCTCCGTCACACTGAGCGACGATATCCTGCGGAACATGCCCTATAGCCTTTTCGCACCCGACATCGTCAACCTGGCCCCGGGCGTTACGAACAACGTCGCCTACGGCGCCTCCCAGGACACCGGCATCGCCTATTCTATGGACGGCGTCAACGTCGCCGACCCCGAGGGGGGCTCGGCCTGGGTCTTCCTCGACCACAACATCATCGGGGAGGCCAAGGTCATGGGGCTCGGCCTGCCGGCCGAATACGGGAACTTCACCGGCGTCATTTTCAACGTCATCACCAAGTCCGGCGGCAACAACTTCTCCGGCCACATGGAGCTCGATTTCCAGGGCAAGAAGGGCGATTTCCCGAAGGGGCTCTGGCAGACGGAAAACAACCAGTCTTTCACCGGGCCACTCGATTTCCCAGAACTGACCTCGCCCCTATCCAAACTCCTCGACGCTAACGTCCACCTCGGCGGCCCGATCAAGAAGGACAAGCTCTGGTTCTACGTCGGCCTGCAATACTACCGGACCCAGGACTATCCGACGGGCTTCCCGGCCGCCGTTGATTACAAGCAGCCCCACTCTTTCTTCAAGCTGTCGGCCCAGCTCTCGCCGTCGACCCCGATGAGCCTCTCGATCGAGGTCGACACCTACAACGGCGTCAACCGGGACGCCAGCGCCACGGTCCTGCCCGAAGCGACGGTCCGGCAGACGTCGCCCGAGGTCGTCGGCAATTTCAGCCTGACCCACATCTTCAACCCCAAGACATTCTTCGACATCAAGGCCGCCTTCTTCTGGGGCTATTATTACCTCGAGCCGGAGAACGGCCGCAACGTCAATGCCCACTTCGACATCTCCCAGAACCTGCTAACCACCAACGCCTCCTACTACTACCTCGCTGACCGCGACCGCGTCCAGGTCAACGCCAGCCTGACCCACTACGCCGAAGACTTTATCAAGGGCGATCATGACTTCAAGTTCGGCGTCGAAGCCGAGCGGTCGCACGCCCGGAGCCGCGAGGGCTACAATGGTGTGAACCACACGTATTACATCGATTACCCGGGGTACTATTACGCCGGACCCCAGGGGCAGTACCTGGCTTACCAATGGAACGGGTACGACGTTAACACGAGCTACGTCCGGGCGGAAGCGTTCGCCCAGGACTCCTGGCAGCTCACCAAGCGCTTCAATATCAACGCTGGCCTCCGGTTCAGCCACAACTGGGGCTTCGTCAAGGGCGTCAGCGGCTCCGTCTTTCAGACGACGAGGCTGGCGCCGCGGATCGGATTCACCTTCGACCTCCTTGGCGATAAAACAACCATTCTCAAAGCCCACTACGGCCAGTTCACCGAGGCCATGCTGACGGCCATGGTCGACCGGCTCAACCCGACGTCGGCTTTCAGCGATTTCACACGCCTCGTTTGGGACAACGAGGCGAGTGCTTACGTGCAATTCGACCAGACCCCCGCGACAACCTACCACCTCGCCGACGGCATCAAACATCCGTACATGTCTCAATTCACGGTCAGCGTCGAGCGGGAGCTCTTTAAGGACGCCTCGCTTACGGTCAGCGGCATCTGGCGGCAATGGAAGAGTTTCCTCTTCCATTATGACCGGGCCACGACCTGGGCCCCTGTCAATTTGCTCATCTCCGAGCTCAACGACCAGCCGGTCACGGTCTACGAGCGGACCTCCGCTAGCGGCGTTAACAACTTCTACATCCAGAACAATGTTCCCGGGCAGAATCCCGCCCAGAAGTACTGGGGCTTCGAGTTCCTGTTCAATAAGCGTTTCTCCAACAAGTGGCAGGTCCTGGCCTCTTATGTCTACTCCCATGCCTACGGGACCTTGAGCAACGACTTCGGCTCCGGCATCGGCTGGGCCGGCAGTGTCGACGACCCCAACGTCTGGGTCAACGCCAACGGCACCCTCACCAACGACCCGACGCATATGATCAAGGTCCAGGCGACCTACGTCCTGCCCTGGGGCATCTACTTCAACGCCTATTTCCAGGGCATCACAGGCAATGCCTGGACGGCCAGGTTCCGGTCGAGTTACCTCGCCCAGGGCCGGGCCACCGTCTTCGTCGAGCCGCGCGGGTCCCATCACTATCCTATGGTCAAGAACCTCGACCTCAGGCTCGAGAAAACGTTCCTCATGGCCAAGAAGTACCGGCTGGGGTTGATCTTCGACATCTTCAATATCTTCAACGCCCACACGATCACGTCATGGGGCACGCGCTATGGCAACGGCGCCGATTGGATCCCGGACAGCTACCCGTCGACTAACGGGCACGACCTCTACGGCATCCTCACGCCGCGCCAGGCGCGGGTCGGCATCCGGGTCATCTTTTAGGGGAACGGACGGGTTTCGTAGCTTCTTGAGGGGCGGCGGGCGGTTCCGCCGCCCCCATTTTTTGGGCGCCGGCCCGGCCGGGTCGATCGCCAAGCGGGAGAGGGGACAGAGGGGCTGTCCCCCGGGGGACGGTCCCTCCGGGTGTAATAGGACAGAGTGGGGCCTCAAGGAAGGAGATTCGGATGGACACTCCGAGCGGCAGCGGGATGGGACGGAGCCGCGGGCTTCTCGTCTTGTCCATCATCCTCTCCGCGGCCGGGGTCGGGGGATTTCTCTTCCTTTTTGTCCGGGACTTCAACGTCTACGGGCTCATCCTGGCTCCGGTCGTCCTGGCCGTCTACCAGATCCCGGCCGTCTTCGTCTTCTGGCTCTGGAAGCGCCGGCGGCGCGGACGCGGGGAGGACGCGGAGGGGCGAGGGAGATAGCGCCCCCGACGGGATTCGGACCCGTGTTGCCGCCTTGAAAGGGCGGTGTCCTAGGCCTCTAGACGACAGGGGCGGAAGAGGAAAATGAGCCGTGCTGGACTCGAACCAGCGACACCCGGCTTAAAAGGCCGGTGCTCTCCCTCTGAGCTAACGGCCCGGAAAAAAGGCACTATTATATTAGGACAGCGGCAAAGAGTCAACACGCCCCGGGGAGAGGCCTCATCCCCGGGCTCAGGCGATAGGCTCGAACCGGATGATGACCCAGCGGCTCGGCAGCTTCTGGCCCGCATCGTTCTTGACGTCGTACATCCGCATCGGCAGGCGGTAGTCCTTGACCGCGCCCTGCTTCGTTTTGATCTTGACGACGACGTCCTTGGAGTGGACGGTCCCGTTCAGGTCCCGGACTCCGGCCAACTCGCGCAAACCGAGCGAGAACAGCGTGATCTGCTCTTCGCTCGCGGCGGCGTTCTTGGCGTCGGTATAAGCCTTCTTGAACTCCTTCATTTTGCCGTATTCGACGTCGTACTTGGCCTGGGTTTCGTCGACCTTCTTCTTGGCGATGGCCTTGGCCGCTCCGGTCCGGGCCAAGTCGAGCTCGTCCTTGGCGTTGGCTAGGGCCGCGTCGGCGTCCATCGTCGGGCCGATCTGGCCGTCCTGAGCTTTCTTGGCGTCGATCTCTTTCTTGTTCAGGTCGGGGAGGGTGACCGGATCGGCCTTCTCCGGGCTGACGCTGACGACCTGCCAGGATGCGACATCCCATTGGGCCGGCTCGAGCGCCATGGAGGCCATGGTCGAGTTGTCGTTCATCGTGACGGCGTTGAAATAGCGGGACAGGAGCCCCTGTTCAGGGTTCGACGTGCAGCTTTGGACCGCGAAAAAGGCGATCAAGATCCCGAGAACGACGAGTGTCTGTTTTCTCATGAAGCCTCCTCCTTCGAGTATTCTCCGCAATATTTCTGGCCTTATCTTAACCTCATCCGGGGGAAAAAAGCAAGCCCTAAAATGCCCGCCGGAGACCCCCGTCCCGCCTTGTTTCCGGCCCGCCGACGGGGCCCCCGGACTCTTTGTTTGGCGCCCCGTTTGTGCTACACTAGCACGCTCATCGATGGGGTACAACCATGGAACACTTTAAAGACATCATCGCCAAGCACCGGAAGGATCCTGGCCAGCTCCTCGAGATCCTCAGGAATGTTCAGGCCCGGGCGGGGAACGTCCCCGACGCGGCCGTGGCCGAGATCGCCCGCGCCCTGAAGCTCTCCGAGGCCGAGGTCCGCGGCGTGGTGACGTTCTACCACTTCTTCTCGCTCTCCCCCAGGGGGAAGGCGGCCGTCTATCTGAACGACAGCATCACCTCGCGGATGAAGGGGCGGACCGCCGTGGCCCGGGCCTTCGAGGAGGAGGCCGGGTGCCGCTTCGGCGAGGTCACGCTGGACGGCTCCATCGGGCTCTTCCCAACGTCCTGCATCGGCATGAACGACCAGGAGCCGTCGGCGATCGTCAACGGCGTCGTCTTCACCTCTCTCACCCCGGACAAGGCCCGGGCCATCGTCCGCGGCCTCCGGGCGGGGACGCCCGCCCAGGACCTCGTCGGGACCCTCGGCGACGGCGCCAATCAGTCCGAGCTCGTCCGGGCCATGGTCTCGAACAACATCCGGAAGCGCGGGCCGGTCCTCTTCGGCCCGTTCGAATCCGGGTCCGCAGTCAAGGCGGCCCTCTCGATGAAACCCGAGATGGTCATCGACGAGATCAAGCGATCGGGCCTCCTTGGCCGCGGCGGCGCCGGCTTCCCGACCGGCCTCAAGTGGGAGTTCTGCCGGAAGGAAAAGGGCGAGCGCCACTATGTCCTCTGCAACGCCGACGAAGGCGAGCCCGGGACCTTCAAGGACCGGGTCATCCTGACCGAACTGCCGCGTCTCCTCTTCGAGGGCATGGCCGTCGCGGGCTACGCCGTCGGCGCCCGCGAAGGCATCCTCTATCTCCGGGCCGAGTATTCCTACCTTAAGACCTATCTCGAGTCGGTCCTCGACGCCCTCCGCCGCGAAAACGTCCTGGGCAGGAAGGTCGCCGGCTCGGCCGGCTTCGACTTCGACATCGCCATCAAGTCGGGCGCCGGCGCCTACGTCTGCGGCGAGGAATCGGCCCTCCTGGAATCGGCCGAGGGAAGGAGGGGAGAGCCGCGCGACAGGCCGCCGTTCCCGGTCCAGTTCGGCTATCTCGGCCAGCCGACGACCGTCAACAACGTCGAGACGCTGGCCACGGCCGCGCAGATCCTAGTCCACGGCGCCTCTTGGTTCACATCCCTCGGAATTCCGAAGTCTGCCGGCACGAAGCTCCTCAGTGTCTCCGGCGACTGCGCCGCTCCGGGCGTCTACGAGGTCGAGTTCGGCCTCACCGTCCAGGAGCTTCTGGACATGGCCGGGGCCAAGGACGTCCGGGCGGTCCAGATCGGCGGGCCCTCAGGAACTTGCCTGTCGAGTTCCGGTTTCAGCCGGAGGATCAGCTTCACGGACCTGGCGACGGGCGGCTCCGTCATCGTCTTCGGGCCGGACCGCGACATCTTCGAGGTCGTCGAGAGCTTCATGGAGTTCTTCGTCGAGGAATCGTGCGGCTGGTGCACGCCCTGCCGGGCGGGGAACGTCCTCCTCAAGAGAAAATTCGAAAAGGTCGTCGCCGGACGGGGCGCCGCCCAGGACCTCAAGGACCTCGAGGACTGGGGGAAGCTCGTCAAGGCCACCAGCCGCTGCGGTCTCGGTCAGACCTCGCCCAACCCCATCCTGACGACGCTCCAGAACTTCCGCGAGCTCTACGAGGCGAAGATCCAACAGGGCGTGGATTTCGTCCCGGATTTCGACCTCCGGGCCGCGCTCCAGGACGGCTGCACCGCTGCGCACCGGCAGCCCGAGTGCAAGGAGTCCCTTCATGACTGAGATCCGTTTCATCATCGACGGCAAGGAGTGCCTGGCCAAGCCGGGCCAAACCATCGTCGAGGCCGCCAAGGCCAACGGCGTCTACATCCCCGTCCTCTGTCACTACGAGGGGCTCAAGCCCGTCGGCAGCTGCCGCATCTGCACGGTCCGCGTCGGCGGACGGTACATGGCCGCGTGCACTCAGCCTGTGACCGCCGGCATGGCCGTCGAGAACACGGCCCCGGACCTCGAGGACATGCGCCGCGCCCTCATCGAGATGCTCTTCGTCGAGGGCAACCACATGTGCCCGACGTGCGAAAAGAGCGGCAACTGTGAGCTCCAGGGCCTGGCCTACCGCTACCGGATCATGGCCCCGCGCTTTCCCTACCTCTTCCCCGTCCGGGACCTCGACGCCTCGAGCCCGAAACTCATGCTCGAGCGGAACCGGTGCATCCAGTGCCTCCGCTGCGTCCGGGCCGTCCGGGCCAAGGACGGGCGGAAGGTCTTCGCCTCCCGGGACCGGACCCGGCATGTTACAATAGAAATGGACCGTGAGCTCGCCGCCCGCCTCAGCGACGCCGAGGCCCGCCGGGCTATGGATATCTGCCCCGTAGGCGCCATCCTGAAGAAGGAGGTCGGCTTCGCAGTGCCCATCGGGAAGCGCAAGTTTGACACCAAACCCATCGGCAGCGACGTCGAGGAAGGGTCCGCGAGGTGAGATCATGAGCAAGCCCGTCATTGCTACCGCCTCCCTGGCCGGCTGCTTCGGCTGCCACATGTCGCTCCTCGACATCGACGACCGGATCCTTAAGCTCGTCGAGCTCGTCCAATTCGACAAGTCGCCGATCGACGACATCAAGACATTCTCCCGGCCCGTCGACATCGGGCTCATCGAGGGCGGCTGCTGCAACAGCGAGAACGTCCACGTCCTGCGGTCCTTCCGCAAGAACTGCAAGATCCTCGTCTCGGTCGGCGAGTGCGCGACCATGGGCGGACTGCCGGCCCTGCGCAACGGCATCCCCCTCAAGGAGTGTTTGGACGAGGCCTACATGAACAGCCCGACCGTGGACCAGGAGGACCGGCTCATCCCGAACGACGAGGAGCTGCCCGTCATCCTGGACAAGGTGTACCCTTGCCACGAGATCGTCAGGATCGACCATTTCCTGCCGGGCTGCCCGCCTTCGGCCGACCTCATCTGGGAGGCCCTGAGCGCGCTCGTCGAAGGCCGGCCCCTGAACCTCCCCTACAACCTCGTCAAGTATGACTGAAGGGTGAAAGACGATGGCACGCAAGATCACCATTGAACCCGTCACCCGTGTCGAGGGCCACGGCAAGGTCACCATCCACCTCGACGACCGGGGCAAGGTCACCCAGTCCCGGTTCCACATCGTCGAGTTCCGCGGCTTCGAGCGGTTCGTCCAGGGCCGTCCATTCTGGGAGGCGCCGGTCCTCGTCCAGCGGTTGTGCGGCATCTGTCCCGTCAGTCATCACCTGGCCGCGGCCAAGGCCATGGACCTCATCGTCGGCACCGGCCCCGAGGCCCTGCCGCCCACGGCCGAGAAGATGCGGCGGCTCATGCACTACGGCCAGATACTCCAGTCCCACGCCTTGCACTTCTTCCACCTCTCGTCGCCTGACTTCCTCCTGGGCATGGACGCTGACCCGGCCGTCCGGAACATCATCGGCCTCATCGCCGCAAACAGGGACCTGGCTGTCCAGGGCGTCCTGCTCCGCAAGTTCGGCCAGGAGGTTATCCTGGCCACGGCGGGGAAAAAGATCCACGGCACGGGCGCTATCCCGGGCGGGGTCAACAAGAATCTCAGCCTCGGGGAGCGGGACGGATTCCTCAAAGGCCCGGCCCCCCTCACGATCGACCAGATGATCGCCTGGGCCGAGGCCGCCGTCGGCGTCTTCAAGGACTACCACAAGAAGAACAAGGAGGCCGTCGACGGCTTCGCCCTCTTCCCGTCGAACCACCTCAGCCTCGTGCGCAAGGACGGCGCCCTGGACTTCTACCACGGCGTCCTGAGGGCCGTCGACGCGGACGGCCACAAGGTCCTCGACGACGTGGACTACCGGGATTATCTCAAGTACATCGGCGAGGAGATCCGGCCCTGGAGCTACATGAAGTTCCCGTATCTCCGCTCGCTCGGCAAGGCCGACGGCTGGTACCGTGTCGGTCCCCTGGCCCGCCTCAATACCTGCGATTACATCCCCTCGCGCCTGGCCCAGAAGGAGTTCGAGGCCTACAAGGCCTACACCGACGGCAAACCCAACAACATGTCCCTCCACAGCCACTGGGCCCGCCTGATCGAGCTCCTCCACTCGGCCGAGGTCATCAAGGAACTCCTCTGCGACAAGGACCTCCAGGGAACGAAGCTCGTCAAGACAGGCAAGCGCGCGGGTGAAGGCGTGGGCCTCATCGAGGCGCCGCGCGGGACCCTCTTCCACCATTACCGGGTCAACGGCGACGACCAGATCACCATGGCCAACCTCATCGTCTCGACCACGAACAACAACGAGCCCATGAACCGGGCCGTCCACTGGGTGGCCGAGCACGCCCTCTCCGAGAAGCCCGAGATCACGGAGGGGATGCTCAACCGGGTCGAGGTGGCCATCAGGGCCTACGACCCGTGCCTCAGCTGCGCCACCCACGCCCTCGGCCGCATGCCCCTCGAGGTCACGCTGTGCGCCCCGGACGGCCGCGTCCTCGCCAAAAGGGTCCGGTGACCCGGCCGGCGGGGAATCGGCAACGCCGGGTCCTCGTCGTCGGCATCGGCAACCCCGGCCGCGGCGATGACGGCCTGGGCCCCGCCGTCGCGGAACGGCTGGGGGCCCTCCGCCTCGCCGGAGTGACGTGCGACGCGAACTACCAGCTCAACATCGAGGATGCCCTCGCCTGCTCCCGCCACGACCTCGTCGTCTTCGTCGACGCCGCCCGGGGGCTCCGCGTCCCGTTCACCTGGAACGAGGTCCGGCCCGAGGCCGCCGTGCCCGCCCTGACCCACGCCCTCGGACCGGGGGCCGTGCTCGCCGTCTGCTGGGCGCTCTACGGACGGACGCCGGAGGCCCGCCTTCTCGCCGTCCGCGGCCATAGGTGGAGCGTCGGCGAGGGCCTGTCGCCGCGGGCCGAAGAGAACCTCGGCCGGGCCGTCCGCTTCCTCGAAGGATTCCTGAGGAAGCCGGCGCCGAGGGAGAAGGGGGGCACCCCGTGACCAAGAAGGACGTCATCGTTCTCAAGGACCTCCTCGGCACGAACAAGCGCATCGCCGCGGAGATCCGAAGGGAGCTCCGCAGCCGCGGCATCCTTTGCGTCAACCTCCTGAGCTCGCCCGGTTCGGGCAAGACCGCCCTCCTCGAAGGCCTCGCCGACCGCCTGAAGGGCCGCTTCCGGATGGCCGTCATCGAGGGCGACATCGAGACGGAGCGCGACGCCGAGCGAATCCGGGCCCGCGGCGTGCCCGCCTGGCAGATCACCACGGGCGGAGCCTGCCACCTCGAGGCGAAGATGGTCGGCCGGGTCCTGCCGGGCGTCCCCCCTGATGTCGACTTCCTGTTCATCGAGAACGTCGGCAACCTCGTCTGCCCCGCAGGCTACGACCTCGGGGAGAGCGTGCGCTGTGTCCTGCTCTCCTCGCCGGAGGGCGACGACAAGCCGCAAAAGTACCCTCAGGCCTTCCTCTCGGCCGACGTCCTTGTCCTGACGAAATCCGACCTTATCCCGTTGGTGCCGTTCGATCCGGACAAGGCCGCCGGCGAAGCCCTGGCCATCAACCCGCGGCTCAAGGTCTTCCGGGTGTCCGCCCTCCGGGGCGAGGGCATGGACGAGCTGGCCGGGTTCTTCGCCGACGCCCTGGCGAAGGAGCGCGCCGGCCGTGCATGAGCTGTCGATCGTCGCCAGCCTCTTCGAGATCCTCGAGGACAAGGCCCGCGAGCAGAACGCGCGCCGGATCACGGCCGTGACCATACGCGTCGGCCGGCTCTCGGGCGTCGTCCCCGAGCTCCTGCAGTCGGCCTTTGACATGTATCAAAAGGGGACGCTCGCCGACGGCGCCCGTCTCGAGGTCGAGGTCGTGCCGTTCGATTTCCGGTGCCGGGCCTGCGGCGGGACCGCCTTTCGCGAGGAGCCCGGCGTCGTCTGCGCCGCTTGCGGCTCGAAGGACATCGAGCTCGTCGGCGGCATGGACCTCGTCGTCGAGAGGATCGAAGTCGAGGTTGACGACACCTGAGCGCCGCGCGGGCGTTCCGCCTGTCGGGTGGCCGCTCGACTGGCTCAGCCACTTGACAAAGCCCAATCGTCTTGGTATAAACCGTATCTTATTCTTTGAGCGCCTACGCAGCTTGGAGTCGTCGATTTCTTATTCTCGTATCGTGGCCCTGATAGGCCGCCATGAGGCCGGCCCGTCGACGCCCTCCGCCTCCCCTGCCCGTCATTCCCGCCCCGTTTCTCCGTCCCCAGCCGGCCGCCGCGGCTCGAACCCAAACCGCCCTCAGGAGGGATAACTTTGGACGTCGACAAAACCAAGATCCAATCCATTGTTAAAAAGCACCAGGGGCTCAAGAAGAACCTCATCGCCATCCTCCTCGACATCCAGGACGTCTGCCACTACCTGCCCCCGGAGTCCCTCCACACCGTGGCGGACGCTCTCAACATGCCGCTCATCGAAGTCATCGGCGTCGCCACGTTCTACCGAGCGTTCAGCCTCACGCCGCGGGGCGAGCACACCTGCCTTGTCTGCCTGGGGACGGCCTGCCATGTCCGCGGCGGCCCGAAGATCCTCGAGGAATTCGAACGCCAGCTCGACATGAAGGCCGGGGACACGACGAAAGACGGGAAGATCACGCTTGAGACGGTCGCCTGTCTCGGCTGCTGCGCCATCGGGCCCGTGGTCGTGGTCGACGACACCTACTACGGCCACGCGACCATCCGCAAGGTCGGCACGATTGTGAAAAAGTACCAGAAAGGAAAGGAAAGCTGATGGCCGAGAAGAAGAAACTCCGCATCCAGGATCTGGCGAAGATCCGCGAGAAGACGAGAGCCTTGACGACCATCCGGGAGAGCGAAGGCCGGGCCAAGGTTACGGTCCACATGGGGACCTGCGGCATCGCCGCGGGCGCCCGCGAGATCATGGACGCCCTCCTCGACGAGATCAAGAAGAACAAGGTCCAGGACGTCATCGTCTCGACCTCGGGCTGCGCCGGGCTGTGCAACCGGGAGCCGATGGCGACGGTCGAGTTCAAGGGCCAGCCGCCGGTCAAGTACATCGACCTCACGCCGGCCAAGATGCGTAAGGTCTTCGCCGAGCACGTCCTCTGCGGCCGTCTGGTCCCGGAATACGCCCTGGCGGTCGGCAGCGAAACCGTGTACTGAGAGGGTCTCTTGAAACAATATCGAGCTCATCTTCTGGTTTGCGCGGGCACCGGCTGCGTCTCCTGCGGGTCCTTTAAGATCAAGGAGGCCCTGGAGAAGGAGATCCGGAAACGGAAGCTCCAGGACGAGGTCCTGGTCATCGCCACGGGCTGCAACGGTTTCTGCGAGAGGGGCCCCATCCTCATGGTCCATCCCGACGGCATCTTCTACCAGATGCTCAAGATCGAGGACATCCCCTTCCTGGTCGAGGAGCACCTCATCAAGGGCCGCCCGGTCAAGAAGCTGATGTACATCCCGCCGGCGGAAAAAGAGCCGATCCCGAAGATGAAGGACATCGAGTTCTTCAAGCACCAGCGGCTCATCGTCCTGCGCAACCGCGGCCGGATCGACCCCGAGAAGGTCGAGGAGTATATCGCCTTCGACGGTTACGAGGCTCTGGCCAAGGCCCTGACCGAGATGGCGCCGGAGGACATCATCAAGGAGATCACCGACTCCGGCCTGCGGGGACGCGGCGGGGCCGGCTTCCCGACCGGCCGGAAATGGGCCGCCGGCCGCGCGGCCAAGGGCTCGCCCAAGTACCTCATCTGTAACGGTGACGAGGGCGACCCGGGCGCCTTCATGGACCGCTCCGTCCTCGAGGCCGACCCCCACGCCGTCCTCGAGGGGATGATCATCGGGGCCAAGGCCGTCGGGGCCGAGAAGGGCTTCATCTACATCCGACACGAATACCCCCTGGCCCTGAAGCGCATGGCCATCGCCATCGACCAGGCTAAAGAGAACGGCCTGCTCGGCGAGGACATCCTCGGAACCGGGTTCGCCTTCGACCTCGAGATCGTCCAGGGCGCCGGGGCGTTCGTCTCCGGCGAGGAAACGGCCCTCATCGCCTCGGTCGAGGGCCGGATCGGCATGCCCCGGCAGCGGCCCCCCTATCCGGCCAACAAGGGCCTCTGGGGAAAGCCGACCGTCATCAACAACGTCGAGACTTGGGCCACCGTCCCCAACATCGTCCTCCGCGGCGCCAAGTGGTTCTCGGGCCTCGGGACGAAGACGAGCAAGGGGACGAAGATCTTCTCGCTCGTCGGTAAGATCAACAATACGGGCCTGGTCGAGGTCCCGATGGGGATCACCCTCCGGAACATTGTCTACGGCATCGGCGGCGGCATCCCGGGCGGCCGGGACTTCAAGGCCGTCCAGATCGGGGGCCCCTCGGGCGGGTGCCTGCCGGCCAAGCTCCTGGACCTCCCCGTCGACTACGAGAGCCTGACCGAAGCCGGGGCCATGATGGGCTCGGGCGGCATGATCGTCATGGACGACCAGACCTGCATGGTCGACATCGCCAAGTATTTCCTCAACTTCCTCCGCGACGAGTCCTGCGGCAGGTGCGTGTCCTGCCGGGAGGGGACGCAGAGGATGTGGGAGATCGTCAAGAAGATCACCGAGGGCAAGGGCACGGAGGAGGACCTCGCGGTCCTCGAGGAGGTCGCCCAGGCGTGCAAGGATGCCTCGCTCTGCGCCCTCGGCCAGACGGCGGCCAATCCGGTCCTCTCCACCCTCCGCCATTTCCGCCACGAGTTCGAGTCCCACATCCTGGACAAGCGCTGCCCGGCGGGCGTCTGCAAGGCCCTCATCCGCTACGTCGTCCTCGCCGAGAAGTGCACGGGCTGCCAGTCCTGCAAGAACGCCTGCCCGACCCAGGCCATCAAGGGGACGCTCAAGGACGTCCATCTCATCGACCAGACCAAGTGCATCAAGTGCGGGGCCTGCCAGGAGGCCTGTCGCTTCGAGGCCATCGAGGCCCAGCGCGATGAGGCCATCACCATCGTTTGAGGGAGAACATGATCACCTTTCGCATGAACGGTTTGGAAGTCAGCGCCGAGGAGGGCTGGACGATCCTCGAAGCGGCCAAGTTCTACGGGCTCGAGATCCCGACCCTCTGCTATTACGAGGGGCTCAGTCCTTACGGCGGATGCCGCATGTGCGTCGTCGAGATCGGCGAGGGCGAGAAGAGCAAGCTCGTCTCGTCCTGCACCTATCCCGTCGAGCCGGGGCTCGTCGTCCGGACGGACACGAAGCGGGTCATCTCCGCCCGCAAGATGATGATCGAGCTCATGATCTCCGTCGCGCCCGGGTCCAAGGTCCTCCAGGACCTGGCCTCCCAGTTCGGCGTGACCCAGGTCCGCTTCGAGCCGCGGCACGAGGAGTGCATCCTCTGCGGCCGCTGCGTCCGGATCTGCGCCGAGCAGATGGACGCCCGGGCCATCGGGTTCCAGCAGCGCGGCTACAAGAAGAAGATCTCGACCCCCTTCGACATCCGCTCGGAAGTCTGCCGGCTGTGCGGCGCCTGCATGTACGTCTGCCCCGCCTGCCAGCTCCGCTGCCAGGGCCCCCAGGCGGAGACGACCCTTTGCAACGGCTGCTTGACCATGGATCCGACCTGCCTGGACTACTACGACGAACTCCAGTGCTGGATGTACGACGCGGGCCGCTGCGGCACATGCGTCCGGGAAAAAACCTGATCGTGGCCATGATCCATGACCATGAGGATAAAACAAGAAAGGACATAAGGAGGTAATTTCATGCCGAGTTTCACGAGACTCAACCGAAGCGCAGCGACACTGACCAAGAACAGGACCGAAGGATCCGTCAGTCCCTTCAGCGGGATGTGCGTGACCTGCGTCGACGGATGCATCGGGATGTGCGAGATCGGTAAGTCCGCCTACCGCGGGGCCGAGGTCCTCTACCCGCAGCCCTTCGGGATCATCACTGCGGGCGGCGAGAAGGACTACCCCGTCGACCTGTCCCACTTCAGCATCATGGGCACGGCCAAGGGCGCTTGCGGCGTGCCGGCCGACAGCGACAAGGCGACCTTCGAGAAGGTGACCATCGAGACCAAGATCGGCCGCGGTGAGGGGATCAAGCTCAAGGTCCCCTTCATCATCGCCGGCATGGGTTCTACCAACGTCGCCAAGCAGAACTGGCCAGGCCTGGCCGTCGGCGCGGCGATCTCCGGATCCATCCTGACCGTCGGCGAGAACGTCTGCGGCATGGACGACGACTCCGAGATCAAGAACGGCCGGGTCGTCCGCTCCCCCGACATGGAGATGCGGGTCAAGTCCTACAAGGACTGGCAGGAGCCCGGCTACGGCGCGGTCGTCGTCCAGTCCAACGTCGAGGACACCCGCCTGGGCACCCAGGAATACGCCATCGACAAGCTCGGCGTCGATGTTGTCGAGCTCAAGTGGGGCCAGGGCGCCAAGGACATCGGCGGCGAGGTCAAGATCAAGACGCTCAAGAAGGCCCAGATGCTTAAGAAAAGGGGCTACATCGTCCTGCCCGACCCCGAGGACCCGAACATCATCGCGGCCTTTGAGAAGGGCAGCTTCAAGGAATTCGAGCGCCATTCCCGCCTGGGGATGGTCGACGAAGAAGACTTCATGAAGCGGGTCAAGGAGCTCCGCAAGCTCGGCGCCAAGCACATCTTCCTCAAGACGGGCGCTTACCGGCCTGCCGACCTGGCCCGGGCTGTGAAATACGCCTCCAAGGCCAAGCTCGACCTCCTGACCGTGGACGGGGCCGGCGGCGGCACGGGCATGAGCCCCTGGCGGATGATGAACGAGTGGGGCGTCCCGACCGTCGAGATCTGGTCACTGACCGCCATGTACGCCGCCCAGCTCAAGAAGCAGGGCGAGTTTGTCCCCGACATCGCCTTCGCCGGCGGGATCACCTTCGAGGACCAGATCTTCAAGGCCCTGGCCCTCGGCGCGCCGTTCGTCAAGTGCGTGGGCATGGCCCGTTCGCCCCTGGCGGCGGCCATGGTGGGCAAGACGATCGGCAGCCGGATCACCGACGGCCAGATGCCCGTCTATGTCGAGCGGTTCGGCAATTCCAAGGAGGAGATCTTCGTCACGGCTCCCGAGCTCAAGAAGAAGTACGGCAAGCGGTTCGACGACCTGCCGACGGGGGCCATCGGCGTCTACACCTACTTCAAGCGGCTGAGCCAGGGCCTGCGGCAGTTCATGGCGGGCGGGCGAAAGTTCACTCTCGACTACATCACCCGGGACGACCTCGCCTCCCTGACGAAAGAAGCGTCGGACATTAGCGGGATTCCCTACATCACGGACGTCGACAAGTCCGAGGTCCAGAAGATTCTCAAGGCGAAATAAGCGCCTCGACGGGCTGAGTTACCTCCTGCCGGAGGGCGGAGGGGAGAACCCTCCTCCCTCCGGCTTCTTTTTTGGTCCCCGGGTCCTTGCCCCTCCGTGTCGTTCCTTTTATAATGGGAATGGGCGTCCGATGATTACCTTGAAGGATATCCTGACCAGGGTCGACGGCGAGCTTCTAACTCCCGGCAGCCCGCTGGACATCCCCTGCTCCAAGATCTTTGCCTCCGACCTGATGAGCGACGTCCTGACGTCCGCCGAGCCGGGCTCCCTCCTTCTCACGGGCCTGGCCAACCCCCACGTCGTCTGCACGTGCGCCCTGGCCGACCTGGCGGCCGTCGTCTTCGTCCAGGGCAAACGCCCGGACGCCGCCGTCATCGAGCAGGCCCGCTCCCGCAGCCTTCCCCTGGTCGCCACGCGGCTGCCGATGTTCGAGGCCTGCTCGCGGCTTGCCGCGCTCTTCGGGAGAAGGTCCGATGACCGATAGGGCCGTCCTGCGCCGCGAGTTCCCGGTCAAAGGCGGGGATTTCGCCAAAGCCGGCGTCGTCGCCTGCCGCATCAAGGACCTCCTCAAGGAGCTCGGACTGGACGTCGGGACCGTCCGGCGGGCCGCCATCGCCTCCTACGAGGCCGAGATGAACATCATCATGTACGCCCGGGAGGGCTTGGTGAAGCTAGCTGTCTCCCCGCGACGGGTCCGAATCATGGTCGACGACAAAGGGCCGGGCATCCCGGACGTCGACCTGGCCATGACGGAGGGCTATTCCACGGCGACCCCGGAGATGCGCGAGCTCGGCTTCGGCGCGGGCATGGGGTTGCCGAACATCAAGAAGAACGCCGACCGGTTCCGCATTGAATCCGGGGTCGGCCGCGGGACACACCTCGAGATCATCATCAACGCAAACGGGCATCAACCATGAACAAGAAACACCTCCACGCCATCCACATCACCCAGGACAAGTGCATCGGCTGCGTCCACTGCATGGCCGCCTGCCCGACCAAGGCCATCCGGCTCAGGGACGGCAAGGCGAAGATCATCGACGAGCTCTGTATCGACTGCGCCGAATGCCTCCGGTCCTGCCCCTATGACGCCATCCACACCCACACGACTTCGTTCGACGCCCTCAGCGCCTTCGACTACAAGGTCGCCATCCCTTCGACCGTGATCTACGGCCAGTTCGGAGCGACGACCCTGCCGAACGAGATCCTTTCGGCGCTCCGGATGGTCGGGTTCGACGAGGTCTACGACCCGAGCGCCATCTGCGAGCTCAACACGGCCGCCATCGAAGAGTACCTCAGCGAGCATCCCAAGCCGAGGCCCTTCATCACGTCGACCTGCCCGGTCGTCGTCCGGCTGATCCAGCGGCGCTATCCCGCCCTCTGCGGCCAGATCCTGCCCATCGAGCCCCCCCGGGAGGTCGCGGCCAAGATCCTGCGGACGATCCTGCCCCGGGCCCTGAACCTGCCGCCGGAGAGAATCGGCATCATCCACGTGACGCCCTGCCCGGCGAAGATGGTCTCCATCAACCACCCGGCGACGCTGAAGAAGTCCTACCTCGACGGGGCGATCTCGATCCGGGACATCTACCCCCAGATGCTCAACGCCCTTCGCAAGAGCTCCGACGAGGCCCTCATGCGCCATCTCTTTCCGGAAACCTTGTTCAGCGGCATCGGGATGGGCTGGTCCCTGTCGGGCGGCGAGACGCGGGGGCTCAAGCGCCACCGCGCCGTCGCCGTCTCGGGCGTCCAGGACACCATGCGGGTCCTGGACCAGGTCGAGGCCGGCCTCCTCCAGGATGTCGACCTCCTCGAATGCACCGTCTGCCCGGACGGCTGTGTCGGCGGGCCGCTCCAGGTCGAGAACCGGTTCCTGGCCAAGGCCCGCATCCTCGAGCTCGTCGACGCGGCGGGCGACCGGGCCGTCGTCGACCAGAAGGACGTCAGCCGGCTCTACCACAAGAACTTCCTTTCGTTCGACCACCCGGTGCCGCCGGTGGAGACGCCGCCCCTCGACGTCGACCCGGCCAAGGCCATCCTCAAGGCCCAGCGGCGGGACAAGATCTTCAAAAAGCTGCCGCGGCTCGACTGCGGCGCCTGCGGCGCGCCGGACTGCTGGACCCTCGCCGACGACATCGTCCGGGGTACGGCGCGCCTCGCCGACTGCCCGTTCGTCAGGAGCCCGAGGAAGAAGGAGAAGCGATGAAGCTATCGGATTTGGCAGCGCGTCTCGATCTCAAGGTTTTCGCGGGGGGAGGGCGGCTCGACCGGCCGGTTGGCGGGGGGTACGCTGGCGATCTGCTGAGCGACGTCATGGCCCACGGCCGCAAGGACGACCTCTGGGCCACGATCCAGGTCCACCCCAACATCGTCGCCGTCGCCGTCCTCAAGGAGCTGGCCGGAATCGTCCTCACCAACGGCCGTGAGCCGGCCGCCGAGACCGTTGAGCGGGCGGAGGCGGAGGGGGTCGTGATCCTGGGGACACCGCTCGACACGTTCGGGCTCGCCGGGAGGCTCCACGGGATCGGGATCAAGGGAGCCTGATGGAGCTCAGGCGCTTCCGAGCCGACCTCCACATCCACACCTGCCTCTCGCCGTGCGGCGAGCTCGAGATGTATCCGCGCGCCGTCGTCGAGAAGGCCCGGGCCGTGGGGCTCGACATCATCGCCGTCACTGACCACAACTCCGGGGAGAACGTCGCCGCCGTGGCCGAGGCCGCGGCCGGGACGGACCTCGCCGTGCTCCCGGGGATCGAGCTCGCGACCGAGGAGGAGGCCCACATCCTCGGCCTCTTCGACCCCGGCACGGACCTCCGGCCGCTCCTCGCGGCCGTTTACGAGAACCTCCCCGACGTCCCGTCGAAGCGGTCGTTCGTCAAGGACCAGGTCATCGTCGACGCCGAAGATTTCGTCACGGGGTTCCACCCCGGGTGCCTCATCGGCGCGACCCGCTTCTCCGTCTACGACGCCGTCGGCCTCATCCACCGTCACGGCGGGCTGGCCGTCGCCTCCCACGTCGACCGGGAGGCCTTCAGCGTCATCTCCCAGCTCGGGTTCATCCCCCCCGACCTCGCCCTGGACGCCGTCGAGGTCTCGCCGCTCCTTTCGTTCGACGAGGCCCGGGCCGCGTATGGCGCGTTGACGCCGCTTCCGCTCGTCCGCTTTTCCGACGCCCACCGTCCCGAAGAGGTCGGCCGGGCGACCATGGATTTCCTCCTGGCGGGGCCGCGCCTCGGGGAGATCCGGATGGCCTTGGCGGGCCGCGATGGCCGGGAGGTCCGCCCGTCATGATGGAAGATCTGTCCCTCCATATCCTCGACCTGGCGGAGAACGCCACGTCCGCGGGGGCGAAGCGCGTCGGGATCGCCGTCAACGAAAACGAAGGGCGGGACGTCCTGACCATACGCGTGACGGACGACGGCCGGGGGATGAGCGAGGAGGATACCAAGCGAGCCCTGGACCCGTTTTTCACGACCAAAGGCAAGAAGACCGGGCTCGGCCTGGCGCTCCTGGCCCAGACGGCGGAGCTCTGCGACGGCAATGTGGCCATCTCAACCACACCGGGCACGGGCACCCGGATCACGGCGCTCTTCCGCTATCGCCACATCGACCGGCCGCCCCTGACGAAGATGGCGGAGACCGTGGCGATGCTCGTCTTCGGGCATCCGGAGGTCGACTTCCGCTACAGCCATCGCCGCAACGGCCGCGCCTTCCGGTTCGAGAGCGGGCGGTTCTTGGGCCGGTCCGAGGCCGGCCCGACATGCTCCCCGGAGACGATCCGCGCGGTCCAGCGTGAGCTTCGCCGGGGATTGAAGAGCATCGGCGCCCGCTGACCGCCTATCCCCATCGACCCCGGCCGGGAAGGATCCTGTCTCCCAATTGTCTGGGGGATTTCGACCTGTTATAATTGGGCGCGTTCGAGCCGCCGGGAGGGCGCCCTCGACATCCAACAGCAGAAGGAGCCCGTCATGAAAACCCTCAAGCAGATCGCCGCCGAATCGGTCTTCACCGAGAACCAATTAAAGAAGCTCGAGGCCCTCATCCTCGAGGACAATTTCTATCCCGAGGCCTGCGTCCGGGAGGAGGTCGACCTCTTCCTGACCGGGCTCGGCCTCAGCCCGTCCTACTTCATGGCGACGCCGATCGAGACGATCGCCCGTCACATCGAGGCCCTCCGCGCCGCGGAGATCATGGCCACGCTCCGGGGCGAGAAGGTCCTCCGCATCGACTTCATGACTGAGCACGAGGACGAGGCCCTTTACCTCGTCGAGGAGTCCCACTACAAGGCCATCGAGATCGAGGAGCGGATCGAGGACCGCTACCCGCACCACCGCCTCCAGTCCTACCGGACCCTGCGCAAGGCCCGGGGCCTCGAGCACCTCCGGATGTACGTCGTGGCAAAGCCCGAATTCCCGGCCGGTCAGGTCTCCTCCGACGAAACCGACCTGCGCAAAGTCGCGGACAAGACCTTTCTCACGACAATCACCAAGGAGACCTTCAAGCGCACCCAGGAGCTGCTCGAGCAGGCCCGGGGCTGGGAAAGCCCGCTCATCGACGTCACTCCGGAGACCGCGGACAAGGAGCTCCGGATCCTGGTCGTGACCAACACCGACTCGAGCCCCCGCTTCTTCACCAACGTCTCCGACGTCATCAACTCCCACGGCCTCCACAGCAAGCGGAAGTTCATCGAGCACTTCGCCAACGGCAAGACTGTCTACACCTATTACCTCGACGAAGTCGCGGACAAGCGGAAGCTGCAGGACCTCATCGAGGACATCAGCAACATCTACGTCATCCCGACAAGCCCCCTGTCCTCCCTGTTCCGGGAGGGGAAGCTCTCGGCCCAGCAGATGGTCTTCGGCACGGCCTTGTGGAGCTTCGCCCACCAGTTCTTGAGCGGCTACAACGAGGAGTACCTCAAGCTGGCGGACGCCCTCAAGGACTCGCCGGAGCTCCAGGGCATCCTCCGCGAGCTCAAAACCCGCCTGGCCAAGGAGACCTATACCGAGCCGCGGGTCTGGGACGCCCTCATCGACAACTACGAGTGGATCAAGCGGCTCTTCGAGCTCTTCGACCGCAAGTTCAACCCGGCCCAAAAGAACCACGAGATCGCCGCCGGCCTGGCCGGCTTCCGGAAGGAGGCCCCGCGGAAGATCGTCGTCGAGGCCGACCGCAACGTCTTCCTGGCGGGGACGCTCTTCGTCGAAACGGTCCTCAAGACGAACTTTTACATCAAGGAGAAGACCTCCATCGCCTTCATGTACCGGCCCGACTTCCTCAACCGGGTCGACTACCCGCTCGAGCCGTTCGGACTGTTCCAGATCATCGGCCGCGAGTTCCGGGGCTTCCACATCCGCTTCCGCGACATCGCCCGGGGCGGCATCCGCATCGTCCGCTCCTCCCACTACCAGAACTACCTCAACAACTCGGACTTCATCTTCGACGAGAACTACGGCCTGGCCTCGACCCAGCAGCGCAAGAACAAGGACCTGCCCGACGGCGGGTCGAAGGGCACGATCCTCCTCCGCTGGGGCTTCCAGGACCAGCCCGTAGCCGCCTTCAAGAAGTACATCGACGGCTTGCTCGACCTGATGCTCCCCAATCCGGCCGTCCTCGACTATTACGGCAAGGACATCATTCTCTTCCTCGGCCCCGACGAGGGCACGGCCGACCTCATGGAGTGGGCCGCCCTCCGCGCCCGCCAGCGCGGCTACAAGTTCTGGAAGGCCTTCACGACCGGCAAGCCCGTCGGCATGGGCGGCATCCCCCACGACCTCTACGGCATGACGACGCGCTCCGTCCACGAGTACGTCGTCGGCTCGCTCGGCAAGCTCGGCCTGAAGGAGGAGAAGATCACCAAGGTCATGACCGGCGGCCCGGACGGCGACCTGGGCTCGAACGAGATCCTCCTCTCCAAAGACAAGATCCTGGCCATCGTCGACGGCTCGGGCGTCCTCTACGACCCCCAGGTCCTCAGCCGCAAGGAGCTCGTCAGGCTGGCCCGGGCCCGGAAGATGGTCGAGCACTTCGACCGCAAGCTCCTCTCGAAGGAGGGCTTCTTCGTCCACGTCAAGGACGCCGATGTGACCCTCCCGGACGGCGAGCGCGTCGAGAACGGCCTTGAGTTCCGGAACACTTTCCACCTCCACCCGAAGTTCGCGGCCGATATCTTCGTCCCCTGCGGCGGACGGCCGTCGTCCGTCAACATCAACAACTGGACGGAGTGGCTCGACGGCCAGGGCCGGCCCCGCTTCAAGGTCATCGTCGAGGGCGCGAACCTCTTCATCACCCAGCAGGCCCGCCTGCGGCTCGAGGAGAAGGGGGTCATCCTCTACAAGGACGCCTCGGCCAACAAGGGCGGCGTCACCTCGTCGTCGCTCGAGGTCCTCTCGGCGCTGGCCATGACCGACAAGGAGTTCGAGGAGCTGATGGTCGTGCGGAACGGCAAGATCTCCGACTTCCGGAAGACCTACGTCGGCGAGATCATCGCAGACATCTCGGACAACGCCCGGCGGGAGTTCGAGGTCATCTGGCGCGAGAACGCCCGGACTGGCCTCCCGAGGAGCATCCTCAGCGACCGGGTCAGCGAAAAGATCAACGACATCAAGGACAGCATCCGGGCCTCCAGCCTGTTCGAGGACAAGGCCTTGGTGCGGAAGGTCGTCGAGGTCGGCTGCCCGCCCGTGCTGTGCAAGCTCCTGGGCATCGGCCGCATCCTGCAGCGGGTGCCAGAGAGCTATCTCCGGGCCCTCTTCGCCTCACGGCTGGCCGGCCGCTATGTCTACGAGCACGGCCTCGAGGCCAACGAGATCGACTTCTTCAACTTCCTCCAGCAGTTCATGACCTGCTCGGCCCTGAGGTGAGGGGGCGGGGCGCCAGGCGTCTTCTCTGGGCTCAGCTGATCTCGCCCGTGAGGTAGGCACGGGTCCGCGGGTCGCGCGGGTTGGCGAAGACCTCGGCCGCCGGACCGTGCTCGACGAGCTCTCCCATGAAGAGGAAGGCGATGTGGTCGGCGATGCGCCGGGCCTGGCGGAGGATGTGGGTCACGGTGACGACCGTATAATCCTTCTTGAGCTCCATCAGCCGCCGCTCCACGTTCTGGCTCGACTGCGGGTCCAGGGCCGAGGTCGGCTCGTCGCCGAGGATGATCTCGGGCTCGACGGCCAGCCCCCGGGCCAGGCAGAGCCGTTGTTGCTGGCCGACGGAGAGCTCGGAGGCGGGCTGGTGGAGCCGGCCCCGGACCTCCTCCCATAGCCCCGAGACCTTCAGGTAGTGCTCGACCGTCCGGTCGAGCTCGGCGCGGCCGCGGAGGCCGTGGATTCGCGGGCCGTAGGCGACATTGTCGTAGATCGACATCGGCAGGACCTGCGGCTTTTGGGAGAGGAGCCCCATCTTCTTCCGGATGCGCGTGACCTCGATCCGCGGGCCGTAAATATCCTCGCCGTCGACGAGGACCTCCCCCTCGACCCGCACCCCCTCGACGGTGTCCAGGAGGCGGTTGAGCGACTTGAGGAGGGTCGTCTTGCCGCAGCCGGACGGCCCGATGATGGCCGTGATCTTCTTCGCTGGGATGTCGAGGCTGATGTCCCGGAGCGCGGCGGTCGCGCCATAGAAGACGCTCAGGTTCCGGATGCTGATCGGTGTCTCGCCGTTCATCGGTCGTTCCGTCCTTTACTTGACAACATGTTTCCTGTACCTCCGGGTGATCATTCGGGCGGCGGCGCTGAGGACCAGGATGATCAGGGTCAGCACGGCGGCCGAGGCGTAAGCCCGCTGCTGGACCTCAGGGAGAGGGCTGCCGAGCTGATAGAAGATGGCCAGGGGCAGCGTCGCGGCCGGGTCGAGGAGCGAGGCCGGCACGCGGTCCGTGAACCCCGCCGTGAACAGGACCGACGCCGCATCGCCGACGCCCCGGCCGAAGGCCATGAGCACGGCCGTCAGGATGCTCGGCACGCACTGGCGGACGACGACCCGGGCCGCCGTCTCGAAGCGCGTCGCCCCGAGCGAATCCGAGGCCTCACGGAGGTCTCTCGGCACAAGCCGCATGACCTCGTCGATGGCCCGGCTCATGATCGGGAATTCGAGCAGCGCCACGGTCATCGTCCCGGCTAGGAGCGAGGCCCGGAGCCCCAGGAACACCATAACGAGGAAGCCGAAGGCTCCGTAGACGATGGACGGGACGCCCCAGAGGAAGTCGAGAAAGAACCGCGTCCAGACGGCCGTCTTCGAGGCCCGGCCCTTATAGACGTTGAGGTAGAGGGCGAGAGGCAGGCTCAGGAGGAACGCCAGCGCCGTCGCCCCCAGGCCGAGCTCGAGGGAACCCACGATGGCGTTCAGGATGCCGCCTTCCTTGCCGAGGTAAAACCCGCCGTGCGGCGTCTGGGTGATCATGGACAGCTTCAGGGCGGGCAGGCTCTTCCAGACGATCGCCCCGATGATCAGGAGGAGGCTGCCGATGACGAGGGCGGTCGAGGCGATCATCAGGACCTTGAAGACGACCTCGGTCCTCTTCCGCCGCGCGAGCGTCCCGTCGAGCCCGTTCGCCGTCACCGGGACCTCCTCTCGGCCCGGATGAGGATCCGCCGCGCCAGGACGTTGAAGAAGAGGACGACGGCGAGCAGGACAAGGGCCGCGAGCATCAGGGCGGAATCGTAGCGGGGGATGGACATCATCTCGCCGTAGTTGTTGGCGATGAGAGCGGGCAGCGGATATCCGGGATCAAAGAGCGACTTCGGAATGGCCGGCACGTTGCCGGCGACCATCAGCACGGCCATCGTCTCGCCGAAGGCCCGGGAGAAACCGAGGACCGAGGCCGCGAGGATGCCCTGGCTTCCCTTCCGGAGGACGACGTGCCGGGCCGTCTCCCAGCGGGTCGCGCCGAGGGAGAGCGACGCCTCGCGCAGCGAGAGCGGTATGGAGGCGAAGACCTCGAGCGAGATGTGGATGATGGTCGGGAAGATCATGATGGCCAGGACGATTCCTGCGGCAAGCACGCTGTAGCCGCTCGACGAGACGCCGAAGAGCGGGGCCAGGACGCGACCGACAAACGGAACTACGAGGAGGACGCCCCACACGCCGAAGACGACGGACGGAAGCCCCGCCAGGACGTCGATGATGGGCCGGGCGGACTCGCGGACGAAGCGCGGCGCGAACTCCGAGAGATAGATGGCCGTCAGGATCGAGACCGGAACGGCCAGGACGAGGGCCGTCAGGGTGACCCAGATCGTGCCCGAGATGAACGGGAAGAGTCCGAACTCCCCCCTGAGCGGATGCCATGACGAGCCGAAGATGAGCCGCGACAGGGGCTGGACGGCGAGGATGGCCCGCGACTTGAGGAAGAGCCCCAGGACAACGAGGAGCACCAGGAAACCGGGGAGGGCGGACAGGACCGACATCCCCCGGCGGGCCAGCGCGTCCTTGAGGAGCCGTTTCGCCTGGGTCATTTCACTTCGGCGCTCCCGGTCCTCCGATCGCGGCCAGGCCCTGGGTCAGCCGTTCCTTGCTGAGCGGCAGGTATCCCGCGTCCGAAACGAAGTCCTGCCCTGCCTGGAGGACCCACCTCAGGAATTCGGCAAGGAGGGGGTTTTGCGGTTTCCCTTTGAGGACGAAGAACAGCTCGCGCGCGGGCGGCGACGGATAGACGTCGGCGGCGATGGCCTTGATGATGTCGTCTCGAGTGGCGTACACGCGCTCGCGCGGGTCGAGCGTCCCGTTCCCGTCGAGGTCGATAGGGCAGATCTCGAGCCCCTCGACGGGCTTCTTCGTCCGGGCGTCGTAGGCGAAGTTGATGTTGTTGAAGCCAATCCCCAGGCGGTCGCGCTTGACGGCCTCGGCGACGCCGGGGTCGCCGTAGACCCCGATCCCGTTCAGGTCTTCCTGCCTCTTGCCGAGATAGGCGGCCCATGTCTCCGCGGCCCCGCAGGCGTCGGACCGGGTGTAGACGTGGATGGGTTCGCCGGTCTTGCCGCCGACGAGCTGGCCCCAGGACCTAACGGTCTGCGAGATCCAGATCGCGGCGAATTCCCCCTTCTTGAGGCCGCGCTTGATGATCTCGGCGAGGAAGGGATTGGTGCGGCTGATCGTGGGCACGACCGCGTCCTTGGCCACCGCGATGGCGAGGGCGCCCTTGGCGGTTTCGGCCGGGTTGACGTCGCGGGACACCATGCCTACATCCACGACCCCGGCCAGGGCGTCGGCGATGCCCTTGCCCGCCCCTCCCGCCTGGACGTCGATCCGGACGCCGGGGTTAAGCCTCTGGAACTCCTCGGCCCACTTGAGGGCCAGGGGGTAGAGGGCCCAGGCGCCTGAGAGCGAGAGCCGGCCACGGAGCTCCGCCGGCGCGGCCGCGGCTGGAGCCGGGGGGGGCCCCGCGGCCGCGGACGCCGCGACAAGGATGGCCAGAACGAGCGCAGTTCTTCTCATCTTATCCTCCGACAACCGCCTCAGAATCCTGCCTGGAACTGGGCCATGAGCCCGGACTTCTCGTGGCCGCCGCCTTCTAGCGTGTGGATCTCGTAGTTCACCTGGAGTTTCGTCCGGCCCAGGATGAACCAATTGACACCGAGCGCGATCACGTTCTTTGCGTCGCCGGCCGTGGACCGGTCGAGATCGAGGGTCTCGTAGCGGACGAGCCCCTGGAGCTTCCCGGGCAGGGCGAAAAAGCCGGCTTGGACGTACCATCCGGCCTTGGACACAAGGTCGTCCACGGCATGGATGTATTCGCCCGTGAGGGAGGCCCTTCTATATAGGATGGCCGCGTCGAGCCCTTCCCGGTCGCGCTTGAGGAGCGGGTCGGTGGCCGAGGCGCTCTGCCTGCCCCGGTAGAAGGAGCCGCCGACGGCCAGGAACTTGAACGGGCGGATGACGACGCGACCGCTCCAGTCCTTGTGGCTGTTCGTGTCGGCCTTGTTCGAGCCGGCCCCGTTGAAAAGGCCGAGGGTGTATTCCAGAATCGATAAGCGTCCGTAGAAGGCGGTTCCGATGTCCCGGCCCGACGACCCGTTGTCCCGGCCCGGGGCGAGGGCATCCACGACGGCGGCCCGGTTGACCATGTCTAGGTCCGACGTCGGCGTCACGCTCTCGAGGCTGAAGGGGACGAGGAACTGGCCGAACCGAACGCCGATCGCTTTCGAGGGTTCGAACTCGACTAGGGCATCGAGAAGGGCGGGGGATTTGACGAGGTCGATGGAGAGCTTGAACTTGAGGTTCTTGACGAGCTCGCCGGAGAGGGAGGGGCGGGCCCGCCGAAGGCTAAAGCTGTCGACCCCCTTGTCCCAGTCGACGGCCAGGAACTGGACGTAGCCGGTGAGCTTCAAGCTACGAACGGCGGTCACGAGCGGGGATTCCTTCGGCTCGTCGGCCCGCGCGAGGCCGGGGATGATGAGCGCGGCCAGCAGAACGGGCCAGAGCGTTGTTGACGGCATTCTCTTGGTCTTTCTTCTCATGGTGCATCCTTCGGATATGGGGTTCATAAGGATCTCCCGGTCCGGACACGCTCTGCTGCGGCCCGGCCGCTCCTCGTCACGAGGTCGGCGAACGTGGTTTTTTCCAGGATGCCGGCGACCGAATCCCGGACGTCCTTCCACAGCCAGCGCAGGCCGCAGGTCGCCTCCATCGGGCAGGTTTCGTGGGCCATGACGCTGACGCAGTCGATCGGAGCGAGGGGGCCGTCCATGACCCGGATGACCTCGGCCACGCTGATGGCCGAGGGCGGCTTGGCCAGGACGAAGCCGCCTTTCTGCCCCTTGCGGCTCTTGAGATAGCCGGCCCGCTTGAGAAGGAGGAGGATCTGCTCGAGGAACCTCCGGGGGACATTCTGGGCCTGGGAGATCTCCCGGACGTGGAGGGGGCCCTGGCCGTACCGGAGGGAGAGCTCGAGCATGGCCCGGCTGGCATATTCGCCCTTGGTCGAAAGCCTCATCGTCGTGCCTCTCTTAGATGACTAAATCAATAGACTAAGTCATATAATACAACCCCGGGGGGCTTGTCAAGCAAAATATTCGGCCTGGCGCTGCAGTGAAACCAGGAGGGGCCGGAGGGTTGAAAAAGAGGCAGAAGCCCGTCTTATGGGGAGACTCCCGCGCCGGGGATCTCCAGGGAGTCGTCAGCTTACGGGGACGCGGTCCGGGTGAGCTCCGTCACCTCACGAACGCTTTTCTTCCGGCGTAGACGGCGTTGGAGCCCAGCTCCTCCTCGATCCGCACTAGCTGGTTGTACTTCTCGACCCGTTCCCCGCGGCACGGCGCGCCGGTCTTGAGGTGTCCCGTTCCCATGGCCACCGTCAGGTCGGCGATGAAGCTGTCGACGGTCTCGCCGCTCCGGTGGGAGATCATGGCCCCCCACCCCGCCTTGCGGGCCATCGCGATCGCGGCCACGGTCTCCGTCAGCGTCCCGATCTGATTCAGCTTGATGAGGACGGCATTGGCGGCGCTCTCCGCAATACCCTTGGCGATGCGCGTGACGTTCGTGACGAAAAGGTCGTCGCCCACGAGCTCGACCCTGTCGCCGATCGTCTTCGTCAGGAGCTTCCAGCCGTCCCAATCGTCCTCGGCCAGGCCGTCCTCGAGGACGAGGAGCGGGTACTTGCGAACCCAGCTCTCGTACATCTTGACCATGTCCTCGGCTTTCACTTTTTTGTTCTCGGTCCTCAGGTGGTAAAAGCCGTCCTCATAGATGCTGCTTGCGGCTCCGTCGACCGCCAGGACGATGTCGTCACCGGGCTTGTAGCCGGCCTTCTCGATCGCCTTCAGGATGGTCTCGACCGCGTCCGAATTCTTCTTGAAGGCCGGGGCGAACCCTCCCTCGTCGCCGACTCCCGTCGAGTATCCGCCGGACTTCAGGACGCTCTTCAGGGAGTGGTAGGTCTCGGCCCCCCAGCGCAGCGCCTCGCGGAAGGTCGGAGCGCCGACCGGGGCGATCATGAACTCCTGGAGGTCCGTGCTCTGCCAGTTGGCGTGGACCCCGCCGTTGAGGATGTTGAACATGGGCACGGGCAGGGTCGAGGCGAGGGCGCCGCCGAGGTAACGGTAGAGCGGCAGCCGCACGGACGACGCCGCGGCCCTGGCCACGGCCAGGCTCACGCCCAGGATGGAATTGGCGCCGAGCTTGCTCTTGTTCTCCGTCCCGTCCAGGGTCAGCATGGCCCGGTCGACGCCGGCCTGGTCGAGGGCGTCGAGGTCGCGGACGGCCTCGCCCAAGTCGATGTTGACATGTTCGACCGCCTTGAGGACGCCTTTCCCCTGGTAGCGGCCCTTGTCGCCGTCCCTGAGCTCCAGGGCCTCGTACACGCCTGTCGAGGCTCCGGAGGGAACGCCCGCCCGGCCCCAGGAGCCGTCGTCCAGGCCGACTTCGACCTCGACCGTCGGATTGCCGCGGGAATCCAGGATCTCGCGGGCGTGGACTTTTCTGATGAAGGTCGACATCTTCTCTTCTCCTTATCCGGACCGGGGATTTTAGCACGTTCCCGGGGAATTCTCCAGAGTCGAGGGAGGTCGAGTGCGATTGACAACCTCACCCTGCGGTGTTAAATAAGGGAACGGATTCCGGCCCGGCGCGACGGCGACCGGCAGCCCGCCGGAGGGAGAGACCATGGAGATCATCGAAGTCATCCTGAAGTTGGTCCTGGCCATCGCCCTGGGGGGGATCATCGGTCTCGAGCGAGAGGCCAGCCAGAAGCCAGCGGGCTTCCGAACGAATATTCTCGTCTGCGTCGGCTCGGCCATGATGATGACGCTCGCCGTCCTCATCATCCAGGCCAAGGGCGGGACGAGCGATTCCTTGATCCGGATGGCGGCCGGCGTCATCACCGGGATCGGCTTCCTCGGCGCCGGGACCATCCTCCACGCCCGCGGCACGATCGCCGGGCTGACCACGGCCTCGACCCTGTGGCTCGTCGCCGGACTGGGCCTCGTGATCGGGGCGGGCTACTACTTGCCGGCGCTCATTTTTACTGGCTTGACTATCGCCACCCTGATCCTTTTTCGAAAGGTCGAGGAGTCGTATCTCCGCAGGGCCCAGTTCCATTACCACGTCAAGTTCAAGCAGCGGCCCTACATCATGTCCAGTCTCCGCAAGCTCGCCCTCCACCACGGCGTACGGCTGGAGAAGACGGACCTCCGGGAAGAGGGGAAATCCTTCGTCGTGACCTTCTTCTTCTCGGCCTCGGAAGAGAAGGAGCAGGAATTCAACCAGGGGTTGTTCGAGCTGGCCGACATCGAAGAGCTGAAGATTGAATAGGACGGCCCTCCTCCTCGCCACGACCAACCCGGGCAAGGTCCGCGAGATTCGGAAGGCCCTGGCAGGCCTGCCCCTGGCCGTGGTCGGGCTGGCCGACGCCCTGCCGGGCCTGGCCTTCCGCGAGCGGGGCGCGACCTTCGCCGCGAACGCGCGCGCCAAGAGCCTCTTCTACAGCCGGCGCGGGGACGGTTTGACCCTGGCCGAGGACTCCGGTCTCGAGATAGACGCCCTCGGCGGGGCCCCGGGTGTCCGGTCGGCCCGTTTCTCGTCGCCGAAGCCGACGGCCGAGAAGAACAACCGCAAAGTCCTCCGCCTTCTCCGGGCGGTCCCGCCCGCGGGCCGCGGCGCCCGGTTCGTCTGCGTCATGGTCCTGGCGGAGGACGGCCGGGTCCTCAAAGAGATCCGCGGCGAGGTCCGCGGCCGCATCGGCGTCGAAAGCCGGGGCCGGAACGGCTTCGGCTACGACCCCCTTTTCTATTACCCGCGCTTCCGCAGGACGTTCGCCGAGCTCGGCCCGGCCGAAAAGAACAGCGTCAGCCACCGGGGCCGGGCCCTGAGGGAACTCAGCCGGTTTCTCGCGGCCCGGTTGAGGGCCGCATCCCGGTAGCTCAGAAGCCCGGCTCCCGGCGGGAGGAGGACGGGGGGATTCCTCCTCGGGCTACTTGGCTTGGCTCTCCGGACCGATGGTGATCATGTCCTTGATCTGGGCGAAGATCTTTTCGCCGATCCCCTTGACCTTCATGATGTCCTCGACCCGCTTGAAGTTCCCGTTCTGGGCCCTGTAGTCGATGATCCTCTGCGCCACCTTGGGGCCGATCCGCGGCAGGCTCTCGAGCTCGGCCTGCGTCGCCGTGTTGATGTTGATCTTGGCCTTCGGCGTGTTCGTCTGCGAGAGGGCGCCGGACACGCACAAAACGAGGAACGCAGCGGCGAGTCCCAGGGCCAGTCCCCTGTTCGTTCTTACGGTCATGACTTGACCTCCTTTCGCCCGCTCGAAGTGCAAGGGCGATGCCAAGTTCCGCAGCACGACTAATTTGTTTATATTCAGTCTGTTACGGGATAGCCGGGGGGGCCCGTCCGACAATCGCCGTCGACGCAGGACACCAGGCGGGGGAAACGTGGGTTGGCACCCAGGCCGATCGCGGCCCGAGGGCCGCCTGCGTCAGGACCGGGGATGGCTCTTCTTGTAGACCTCGAGGAGCCGGCGGACGTCGACGTGCGTGTACTTCTGGGTCGTGGCCAGGCTGGCGTGGCCAAGAAGCTCCTGGATGACGCGCAGATCGGCGCCCCGGCCGAGGAGGTGGGAGGCGAAGGAGTGGCGGAGCGAGTGGGGACTTATTCTGCGGCTCACGGTCGTCTTGCGGATGTACTTCCGGACCATCCGCTCGACCGAGCGCGGCGTCAGGCGTCCGCCGCGATAGTTGAGGAAGACGGCCCTCTCCCCCGGCCGCCGGTCGAGCAGCCCGGGTCGCACCCGGAGGTAGGCCTGGACCGCCTCGGCCGCCTTCCGGCCGAAGGGCACGAGCCTCTCCTTCTTCCCTTTGCCCCGGACGCGGACGAGACGCTCATCGAAGTGGATGTCGTCGAGGTCAACCCCGACGAGCTCGCTGACACGGATGCCCGTCGCGTAGAAGAACTCCAGGATGGCCCGGTCGCGCAGGTCGACCGCTTTCCCCGTCGACGGCAGGTCGAGCAGGGCGGCGGCCTCCTCCTCCGACAGGAAGGACGGGACCTTTTTCTCCTGCCTGGGGGTCGCCAGGATCTTGGCCGGGTTCTCGGCGATCCACTTCTTCCTCAGGCCGAACTCGTAGAAGGACCGCATCGCGGCGAGCTTGCGGCCGATGGTCGATCGCTTCCGCTTTTTCTCGTGGAGCGTCGCCAGGAAGCCGCGCAGAACGACGTTTCCGGCCTTGTTCCAGCGCACGCCGCTCTCTTCGAGGTAATCCGCGAGCTGGCGGAGGTCCCGTTCGTACGCGACGATGGTGTGCGGGGAGGCGTTCCGCTCGTGCCGGAGGTAGGCGAGAAACTCAGAGAGTTCCTTTTTCATCGCCGCCGGGGTTCTCTCCCTCCGCCTTGGCCTTGTCCCAGATCTTCTCCGCAGGGACGGTCTCCTTGAAGGCGCACTTCTCGTTCCAGCAGTGGAGGTATGGGTCGCCGCGCATGACGTGCTTCTTTAGGAGGAACTTCTGGCCGCAGGCCGGGCAGGGCCGGTTGACTGGCTCGTCCCAGGTGGCGAAGGTGCACTTGGGGTAGTGGCTGCACCCGTAGAACACCTTTCCCCGCCGGGTCTTTCGCCGGAGGATCTTCCCGCCGCAGCCGGGGACGGGGCAATCGATGCCGGTCTCAGCGCTCTCCTTCTTGATATACTTGCACTTCGGATAGTTCGAGCAGGCGACGAACGGCCCGAACTTCCCGAACTTCTGGACGAGCTGGGAGCCGCACTTCGGGCAGGCCTCGTCGAGCGGCTTGGACTCTTTTTTCGTCAGGCTCTCCCGGAACTTGCAGGCCGGATAGCCCGAGCAGGCTTTGAACCGGCCGAAGCGGCCGTCCTTGATGACGAGCTGGGAGCCGCATTTGGGGCACTTTTCCTCGATCGGAATGCCCGTCCGCTTGACCCCCTCCTCGCCCTGGACGTTCTTCAGGTCCTTCTCGAGGAGGGCGTAGTATTCGCGGAGGCTTTCGACCCACGTCTGCTCGCCGTCACCGATCTGGTCGAGCTCCTCCTCCATGTGGGCCGTGAACGCGTAGTCCATGAGCTCGGCGAAGTACTTGACCAGGAAATCCGTGACGTACATGCCGAGCTCGGTCGGGGTGAACTTGCCCTTGTCCTTGGTGACGTATGTCCTGTCCTGCAGCGTGGCGATGATCGGGGCGTAGGTGCTCGGCCGCCCGATGCCGCGCGACTCGAGCTCCTTGACGAGCGTTCCTTCCGTGAAGCGCGGCGGCGGCTCGGTGAACTTCTGCTTGGACTCGAGCCCGAGGAGCTTCAGGACCTCGCCTTCCCGGGCTTTGGGCAGGAGCTCCTTCTCGCCGTTCCCGTTCGGGTAGACGGCCAGGAAGCCGTCGAACTTGACGACCTCCCCCTTGGCCTTGAAGCCGTAGACACGGCCGTGGGCGTCGACGACGCTCTCCAGGTTATCGCCGGTCGCGGCCGCCGGGGCCTGCGGCGCCGTGGGCTGACCCTTGACGCTGATGTCGAATTCCGTCTCCTCGATCACGGCCGAAGCCATCTGGGAGGCCAAGAACCGGTTCCATATAATCCGGTAGAGGTCGTATTCCTCCTTCTTGAGGAACGGCTTGACCCGGTCCGGAGGTAGGTCGAAGTGGGCCGGCCGGATGGCTTCGTGCGCGTCCTGGGCCTTCTTCGGGTTCTTGAAGAGGTGCGGCTTGGCCGGCACGTACGCGGGCGAGTAGGTCTGCTCGATGCATTTCTTCGCCGCCCCCCGGGCCTGGTCCGATATCCGGACCGAGTCGGTGCGCATGTAGGTGATAAGGCCGGACTGGCCGAGCTCGCCGATCTCGAGGCCCTCGTAGAGCTTCTGGGCGATGAACATCGTCTTCTTGACGGGGAAGCGGAGGATGCGGAAGGCGTCCTGCTGGAGCGTGCTCGTGATGTAGGGCGGGCCGGGGTGCCGCCGCTTCTCCTGCACCTTGATGCCGTCGAGGACGAAGGGGCCCTTCTCGCAGGCCGAGACGACGGCCTGGGCCTGCGCGCCGTTCTGGATCTTGGCTTTCTTGCCGTCGATCTTGGCCAAGGCGGCCCTGAACGGCGGCGGGGATTCGGCCTCGAGCTGGGCCGCGATCGTCCAATATTCCTCGGCGACGAAGGCCTTGATTTCTTTTTCCCGCTCGCAGATGAGCCGCAGGGCCACGGACTGGACGCGGCCGGCGCTGAGGCCCTTGCCGATCTTCTTCCAGAGGATCGGGCTGATGCGGTAGCCGACGAGCCGGTCCAGGATGCGGCGCGTCTGCTGGGCCTGGATCATGTTCTCGTCAAGACCGCCGAGGTGATGGAACGCCTCCTGGACGCCCTCCTGCGTGATCTCGTGGAAGACGGCCCGGACGATGTTCGGGTTGTCTTCCGCGATAAGCTGGCTGAGGTGCCAGGAGATGGCCTCGCCCTCGCGGTCCGGGTCGGCCGCCAGGATGACCCGGTCGCTCGACTTGGCCGCTTTCCTGAGGTCGGAGACGACCTTCTTCTTCTCCGGGATGACCTGATAGGTCGGCGCGAAATCCGCCTCGACGTCGACGCCGAGCGTCTTCTTCGGCAGGTCGCGGACGTGCCCCATGGACGCCATGACGACGTAGTCCTCGCCCAGGTAATGATTGACCGTCTTGGCCTTGGCCGGGGATTCAACGATGACCAGCGACTTTCCCACTCAGATACTCCTCTGGAACAGTTTGCCCGGGTGCTGGACGACGAGGCCGCGGAGCTCGAGCCCGAGAAGGAGCGCCAGCAGTCCCGAAACGGGCATGGCCGTCCTCTCCGCCAGGTCGTCGACGTGGACCGCGGCGTCGGCGGGGAGCTCCTTCATCAACCGGCGTTCGTCTTCGCTCAGCGAATCCGCATCATTGTCCACTTTATCTTCCTTTTGCGCAAGGAGTTTCTCCCGCCACGGCGGCGGCAGCTCCTCGGCCACGTCCTCCCAGCTCCCGACGAGCTTGGCGCCGGACTTGATGAGCCCGTTCGCGCCGCGGGACAACTCGGAGGTCACGGCGCCCGGGACGGCCATGACCTCGCGGCCCTGGTCGAGAGCGAAGCCGGCCGAGATGAGCGACCCGCTCCGCTCGGCGGCTTCGACAACGACGAGCCCGAGGGCGAGGCCGCTGATGATCCGGTTCCGGACCGGGAAGTTCTGCTGGTAAGGCGGTGTTCCCAGCGGGAACTCGGTCACGACGGCGCCCCGCTCCATGACCTTTTCGGCCAGACCGCGGTTGACCCACGGATAAAGCACGTCAAGTCCCGAACCCAGCACGGCGATCGTCCGTCCTTCCCTGAGGGCCCCCCAGTGAGCGCACGTATCGATCCCCACGGCCAGGCCGCTGACGACGCCGCAGCCGCGGGCCGCCAGGTCTCCGGCCAGCCTCTCGGCCAGGGCCCGCCCGTACGGGGTGGGTCTCCGCGACCCAACGATCGCGACCGCGGGGTCGGCCAGAGCCTCCGCCCGCCCCGCGCAATACAGGACGGGCGGCGGGTCGTATATTTCTCTCAGGCGCCTCGGATAACCGGGGTCCTCTAAAGTCAAGAGAGTATACGCTTTTCCCCGGATTTTTTCCAGTTCCGACTCCGCCTCGCCCAAGGCCCGGCGGGTGGCCACCGCCTGGAAGGCTTCGGCGGGGAGGCGGAGGCCGTCGAGGTCTTCGGGCCGGGCGCGGAAGAGCTCAACGACCGTCCCGAAGCGCTCCAGGGCCCGGCGGCCGGCCGCGGGGCAGGACAGGAAGGCCAGGTGAAAGGCCAGCCAACCGAGCGTCGCATCGTCCAAGCCGTCGTCTCCCAGAGGGAAAGACGCGCCGACGGCTTGGATTGTCCCAGCTATTTCCCGAACAGGACCGAGGCGCCCGTGTAGAAGGTCCCGGCCACGGCGCCGGTCATCAGGCAGGCCAGGGTCGCCGCGAGGAGGGCCCGGAAGCCGAGCCGGGAGATGTCGCGGACGCGCGTCGGGACGAGGGCGCTCGTGCCGCCGACGAAGATGGCGAGCGAGGCCACGTGGGCGAATCCGCACAGGGCGTAGGAGGCGATGATGGCCGAGCGCGGGTCGCGGATGGCGCCGGCGGCCATGAGGTCGGCCAGGTGCTTGTATGAGAAGACCTCCGTCAGGATGGTCCGCTCGCCGAGGACCTTGGCCACGGCCGTCGCGTCGGACGGCGGCACGCCCATGACCAGCGTGAAGGGATAGAAGACGTAGCCGAGCAGGGCCTCGAGCGACCACTTGACGTGCCAGCCGAACAGCCCGTTGGCCAGGCCGCCGGCCCAGCCCAGGCCGAGGTTGACGAGGGCCAGGAGCCCCAGGAAGGCGATGAGCAGCGTGATGATGCCGCCCAGGAGCTTCAGTCCCTCCCCCGCGCCGTTGATGACGGCCATGATGAGGTTGTCCTCGCGGTCGTAGTGGGGCTTGACATCGACGCCGAGCGTCAGCGGCTTCTCCGTTTCCGGCAGGAGGAGCTTGGCCATGACGATGCAGGCCGGGGCCGAGATGAACGAGGCCGAGACGAGGTGTCCGGCGATCGTTGGGATCTGCTTTTGGAGCGTCATGACGTAGAGCGCCAGGACGGTCGAGGCGATGGTCCCCATGCCGGCGGTGATGATCGTGCAGAGCTCCGAGCGCGTCATGTCCTTGAGGTGGGGCCGGACGACGAGGGCCGATTCGACGCCGACGAAGATGTTGGCCGAGACAGAGAGGGCCTCGGCGCCGCTGATCCGCATGAGCTTGGTAAAGACGCGGGCGAAGAGGCGGACGAAGAAGGGCATGATCCCGAGGTAATACAGGGCGCCGAGCAGGGCGGCGAAGAAGATGATCGTCGGCAGGCCCTGGAACGCCAGGAAGTAGCCGAGCGAGGTCTCGCCGGCCTCGCCCATCGTTCCGGGCGGCAGGGCCAGCCGGCCGAAGACGAACTTCGTCCCGGCCGTGGCCGTATCGAGGAGAGCGGCGACGGCGGTGTTGACCCAGAGGAAGACGCGGGTCCCGGCGGGGACGACGAAGATGAAGAAGGCCACGACGAGCTGGAGCCCGACGCCCCAGCCGAGAACCCTCCAGTTCACGACCTTCCTGTCCGTCGAGAAGAGCCAGGCCGTGGCCGCCAGGACGAACAGGCCGAGAAAGCTGACGAGGTTATAAACGCTCACGGCTCCCCGCCCGGCCCTTCATCATGGTTCGATCTTGATCCATTTGCTGGACGACCCCTCCCCCCGGACGATGCTCAGGCGGGAGGGCGGGACGTCCAGGAAACCGGCCAGCCGCTCGAGGACCTCCCGGTTGGCCCGGCCCCGGTCGGGCGCGGCTTGGACCCGCACCCGGAACGAGCCGTCCGGAAGTTTCTCGACCCCCGGCGCCTTCGAACGGGGCTGAACCTTGACCGAGAGGATCGCCGTCATCGCCGGACGGTCCCGCTCCTAGTGCTTCTCGTCCAGGACCGAGCGGTACTTGAGGAAGAGGTCCCGGAGCGCCTTCCGTGTAACGACATAGCGGCTGAAATAGATGGTCTGCGTCGAGCGGTACGTGTCGTTCGATCGGACGATGACGTAGTCCCTGAGGGAACCGATCTGCGTCTGGGGCCGGAACCGGAACTCGACCTCGAAGGACCCTCCGGCCGGGATGACGACTGGGAACACGACGGGCTTCCCGCCGGCGAAGAACTTGACCTGCTCGTGGGCCATCTCGAATTGGAGCTCGAGCTCGCCGACGTTCCGGACGGTGACCTTGGCGGACGGGGTCTCGCCTTCGAGGCTCAGCCCGAGGTCGATGTTGTAGCGGTCGAGCTCGATCTTGGGCATGGGCGGGACCTCGATATCGGCGCTGACGCTCAGCTCCCGCCGCGGGTTGTCCGGGTCGTTCGTGACGAGATAGACGAAGCGCGTCATCCGGCCCGAGTATCCGTGAGTGTCCAGGGAAACCTTGATCTTTCCCTCCTTGCTGGGCCGGATCTCCTTCTCGGAGACGAGGGCCGCGGTGCAGCCGCAGGTCGTTTCGACGCGCTCGACGACGAGGGTGTCCGTCCCGTTGTTCGTGAAGGCGAACTCGTGCGTCAGGATCTCGCCCTGCTTGACCTTGCCGAAGTCGTGGGCCGTCTCCTTGAAGACCGCCCGGACCTTCTTCGCCCCCCACAAGCCCCCGGCGGCGGCCAGAAGGCCCGCGCCGCAGAGAACGATGACGGCGCGGCGCCAGGATACGGGAATGTTCATGAGAGCCTCCAGCGGGTTCGGATCGCTTCCTAAATATATAACGTTTTGGCTTCTCGTTGGCAAGGCCCGGGGGAGGGCGCGCCCCGGCCAGGCCTATCCGGCCCGCCGCGCCGGCGGCCGGAATCCGGATGTTGCTCCGTCTGCATCCTTGTGCTATACTGCGCCGAAATGAAAGGGAGGCAGGCCCCATCCGAAAAGCGATTCTGGCCCTCGCGGACGGCACCGTCCACGAGGGCATAGGTTTCGGCGCGTCCGCCAGGATCGGGGGGGAAGTCGTTTTCAATACCGGGATCGTCGGCTACCCGGAGAGCATCACCGACCCGTCCTATCACGGCCAGATCCTTTGCCAGACCTACCCGCTCATCGGTAACTATGGCGTCAATCCGGCGAGCTTCGAGTCCGACCGGCCGCGGATCGCCGGCTACGTCGTCTCGGAGCTCTGTGAGAAGCCCTCGCACGCGACCTCGACCAAGACCCTCAACGATTGGCTCCGCGAGCACGGTGTCCCGGGGATCGCGGGCATCGACACCCGGGCCCTGACGAAGAAACTTCGCGTCCACGGGGTCATGCCGGGACTGCTCGCCGTTTCGGACGCACCGCTCAACGGCCGCAAGCTCCGGGCCGAGGCCATGGCCCTCACGGACCCCAACGCCCGCGACCTGGTGGCCGAGGTCACGACGCCCGAGATCCGCATCTACAACCCGAGGGCCAGGACCTCGATCGTCCTCATCGACTGCGGGGCCAAGCAGGGCATCATCCGCAGCCTCGTTCGCCGCGGCGTCTCCGTCGTCCGCGTCCCCGCCGACACGGACCCCGCCCGGATCCTGTCTTTTTCGCCGCGGGCGGTCGTCGTCTCGAACGGGCCGGGCGACCCCAAGCGTGTGGCGGCGACGATCGCCGCCGTGCGGCGGCTGATGCGGGAGGGCCTCCCCATCCTCGGCATCTGCCTCGGCAACCAGATCCTGGCCCTGGCCGCCGGGGCCGACACGTACAAGCTTAAGTTCGGCCACCGTGGCCAAAACCAGCCGTGCCTCGAGGAGGGCACGAAGCGTTGCTACATCACGAGCCAGAACCACGGCTTCGCCGTCGACCAGAGGACCCTGCCCGGCGACTGGGCGCCCTGGTTCCGGAACGCGAACGACGGGACGAACGAGGGCATCCGCCACCGGCGCAAGCCCTTCTGGAGCGTCCAGTTCCACCCCGAGGCCTGCCCCGGCCCGACGGATACGGAGTTCCTCTTCGACCGCTTCCTTGAGGCCGCCGGATGAGGAAGCCCGGTAAGGTCCTCATCCTCGGCAGCGGGGCGCTCAAGATCGGCGAGGCTGGCGAGTTCGACTACTCCGGGAGCCAGGCCATCAAGGCCCTGCGGGAAGAGGGCATCGAGGTCGTGCTCGTCAACCCCAATATCGCCACCATCCAGACCTCCGAAGGGATGGCCGACCGGGTCTATTTCCTCCCGGTGACGCCGTATTTCACAGAAAAGATCATCGCCCGGGAGAAGCCCGACGGCCTGCTCCTCTCCTTCGGCGGCCAGACGGCCCTCAACTGCGGCGTCGCCCTCTGGAAAAGCGGCGTCCTCAAGAGACACCGTGTCCCGGTCCTCGGCTCGCCCATGGAGGCCATCGAGAAGACGGAGGACCGCAAGCTCTTCAATGAGGCCCTGGCCGAGGCCCGACTGAAGACCCCGCGCGGCATCGCCGTCCGCTCGGTCGAGGACGGTCTCCGGGCGGCCGACGCCATCGGCTACCCGGTCATGGCCCGGGTCGCCTACGCCCTCGGGGGGAAAGGCAGCGGCATGTCGGCGGCGCCGCGCGAGCTCCGCGAGGCCCTGGGCAAGGCCTTCGCCTCGGCCCCGCAGGTCCTCATCGAGGAGTACCTCGCCGGGTGGAAGGAGATCGAATACGAGGTCGTCCGGGACCGGGCCGACAACTGCATCACCGTCTGCAACATGGAGAATTTCGACCCGATGGGCATCCACACCGGCGAGAGCATCGTCATCGCTCCTTCGCAGACCTTGACCAACGAGGAGTACCATCGCCTGCGCGAGATCTCCATCCGGGCCGTCCGCCACCTCGGCATCGTCGGCGAGTGCAACATTCAGTTCGCCCTCAATCCGCGCAACGGCGACTACCGTATCATCGAGGTTAACGCGCGACTTTCGCGGAGCTCGGCCCTGGCCAGCAAGGCCACCGGCTACCCGCTGGCCTTCATCGCCGCCAAGCTCGTCCTCGGCCACCTCCTGCCGGACCTTCCGAATTCCATCACCCGGGTCACCTCGGCCTGCTTCGAGCCGGCCCTGGACTACCTCGTCGTCAAGATCCCGCGCTGGGACCTCAAGAAGTTCGGCCGCGTCTCGAAGAAGATCGGCTCGGAGATGAAGTCCGTTGGCGAGGTCATGGCCATCGGCCGGTCGTTCGAGGAGGCCATCCAGAAGGCGGCCCGGATGCTTCAGATCGGGATGTACGGCCTCGTCGCCAACGAGAACTACTCTTTCGAGAACCTCGAGAAAGAGCTCCGCCACCCGACCGACGAGCGACTCTTCGGCATCGCCGAGGCCCTCAAGAAAGGGGTCACGGTTCAACGCATCCACGAGCTGACCCGGATCGACAGGTGGTTCCTTTACAAGATCAAGAACATCGTCGACTGCGAGGCCCTGCTTCGATCCCACAGGCTCGGCGGGATTTCCCCGGGCCTGATGCTCGAGGCCAAACGGAAGGGTTTCTCCGACAAGCAGATCGCCCTCCTCGCCGGGTCGACAGAGCTCCGCGTCCGGGACAAGCGCAAAGAGACCGGGATCGTGCCGGCGGTCAAGCAGATCGACACCCTGGCCGCCGAGTACCCGGCCCGGACGAACTACCTCTACGTGACCTACAACGGCCGGGAGGACGACGTCGCGTTCCGTAATGGCCGTAACGGGTCGAGGAAAGTCCTCGTCCTCGGCTCCGGTTCCTACAGTATCGGCTCGTCGGTCGAGTTCGACTGGTGCTGCGTCAATGCCGCCCTGGCCCTCCGCAAGATGGGCTATTCCCCGCTCATGGTCAATTACAACCCGGAGACCGTCTCCACGGACTACGACATCTGCGACCGGCTCTACTTCGACGAGCTGAGCTTCGAGCGCGTCCTCGATATCTACGAGAAAGAGAAGCCCCTCGGCATCCTCCTGTCCATGGGCGGCCAGATCCCGAACAACATCGCCCTCAAGTGCCACCGGGCCGGCATGAAGGTCCTGGGGACGCCGCCGCCGAGCATCGACCGGGCCGAGAACCGCTACAAGTTCTCGAAGCTCCTCGACGAGCTCGGCGTCGACCAGCCCGAGTGGAAGGAGCTGCGCAGCGAACGGGAGGCCAAGGCCTTCGCCCGGGCGATCGGCTATCCCGTCCTCATCCGGCCCTCCTACGTCCTGAGCGGGGCGGCCATGAGCATCGTCTTCAACGAGCGCTTCCTCGACCGGTACCTGCACAAGGCCTCGCTCATCAGCCCCGAATACCCCGTCGTCATCTCCAAGTTCATCATGAACGCCAAGGAGATCGAGCTCGACGCCGTGGCCGACCGCGGCGACGTCATCGCCTCGGCCATCATCGAGCACGTCGAGAACGCCGGCGTTCACTCCGGCGACGCAACCATGGTCCTCCCTCCGCAGAAGCTCTACATCGAGACCATCCGGCGGATCCGGGAGATCGGCCGGGAGATCGCCCGGGCCCTTCAGATCACCGGGCCCTTCAACATCCAGTTCATCGCCAAAGCCAACGAGATCAAGGTCATTGAGTGCAACCTCCGGGCCTCGCGCTCCTTCCCCTTCGTCTCCAAGGTGGCCCGGACGAACTTCATCGAGATCGCTGTCGCGGCCATGATGGGCGAGCCCGCGAGGAACCGGAAGACGACCCTCGACCTCAACTATGTCGGCGTCAAGGCGCCGCAGTTCTCGTTCTCGCGGCTCAAGGGCGCCGACCCGATCCTGGGCGTGGAGATGGCCTCCACAGGCGAGGTCGCCTGCCTCGGCGACGACATCCACGAGGCCTTCCTCAAGGCCCTCCTGTCGGCCGGCTTCAGCCTGCCGCGTAAGAACGTCCTCCTGACGATTGGCGGGGAGAGCTCCAAGCTCCGCTTCCTCGAGCCGGCCCGCAAGCTCCACGGGATGGGGCTTCGCCTCTACGCGACTGAGCACACCTCGAATTTCCTCAGGAAGAACGGCATCCCCAACACCCGCCTGTACAAGGTCCATGAGAGCCGCGAGCCGAACATCCGGAGCGCCATCGCCGGGAGGAAGATCGACTTCGTCATCTCCATCCCCAACCCGAAGAAGCGCGTCGAGTTCGACTCCGATTACCGGCTGCGGCGCATGGCCGTCGATTTCTCCATCCCCATCCTGACCAACCTCCAGGTCGCCGACCTCTTCGTCCAGGCCATCGCCGGCCATCCCCTCGACAGCCTGGCCGTCAAGCACTGGGCGGAGTACGAATAGGCCGGCACGCCACGGCGGCATGATCCGGCCGGCCGCGTGTTCCTCAGGACGTCGATCCGCATGAGATGAGTCAGTCTCCCGCGTTCCGCCTGTCCCGCCAACGGAGGGCGAGCCAGACGGCGAGGAGAAGCAGAAGCCCCAGGAGGACGGGCGCCACCACGGCGATGACGGTCGTCACGCCCGAGACGGCGTCCTCGGCCAGGCTGACGGCCGGGTTCCCCGTGCCCAGGGTGCCAGCGGTCACGGCCGGACGGACCACGGCCTTGGCCGTGTGCACGCCTCCCGCGATGAGCAGGCCGCAGATCATGGCCAGCACGGGGCTCACTTTGACGATGACATTGCCGCTCGCGGCGAAGAGGATGGCCCCGGCGACGGGGCGGAAAAGCGTTTGGACAATGTCGTTGACCGTGTCGACCGCCGGGATCTTGTCGACCGTGATCTCGATCAGGAGCAGCACGCCGATGACGACGAGCACGACGGGATGGGTGAGCGCGCTCCAAGGCGCCTTGAGGGCGATGAGGTCCGTGTACCGGGCCAGCAGCCCGACGATGAGCAGCGGCAGGTAGGCGTTCAGCCCTGTGGCCGCGGCCAGGCCGAATGCAGCGAGGATCCCCAGCATCGGAGTTCTAGACAGAAATGATATCGCCCGCCGAGAGGAGGTGTCAAGCCAGCGTCTTGACGGATTCGTGACCGATTCTGCGGGCGTTCCCCTCTTTCAGCCGCGGCCTGCTATCGAAGGCCGTCGCGGCGATTCCGCTTCTCTCCGGGTCGGGGTCTGGTCTATAATGGCGTCGAGGTGCGACGACATTGACATCCGGGAAGATTTATGTCCTCATCTCGGCACTGCTCTGCCTGGCCCTGGCCCTTCCGGCCCAGGAGGCGGCCACCCGCCCGACAAAGCTCAAGGTCTCGGCCGATCAGGCCAACCTCAGGGAGAAGCCCGACATCGGGAGCGCGGTCATCCAGCAGGTCCCCGAGGGCACGGTCCTCGAGTCCGAGCGGAAGGAAGGGGAATGGTACCTCGTCCGCTACACGCTCGAGGACGGGGGCGTCATCGCCGGCTACATCCACGAGAGCCTCGTCACCGTCCTGGAGACGGGGCCTGGGGCGGCGGGACAGCCGGTCCGGGAAGCGAAGCCGGAGGCCCGGCGGCCGGAGCCCGAGCCCCGGCCGGCGCCGCCCTTCCCAAATAACGGCCCACGTGATGCATCCCTCCTGCCCATCGACATCTTCATCTCGGCGGGCGCCGGCCCCGTCGTCGCCGACGATCTCAACAAGGGCTCTCGTGGTCTGGCCGATTTCAACGGCGCTTCGCTCGGCATGAGCCCGAGCGGTTCGATCGGCTCGGTCCATCTGACGGGCATCGTCGGCGTGGAGACCGCGTTCCGAGCGTCCCGCTGGCTGTCCCTCGGCCTGGGCGCGGATTTCGAGCGGGGATGGCGCTCGAGCCGCGTTGTCTATGAGGCTGGAGGACTGTTGACTCCGGCCCTGGCGACGACAACCAAGCCGAGCGTCCAAGTGCTCCCAGTCAGGCTGAGCTTGCGCTTCTACCCCAGGCCGGACTTCTATTTCAGGGCGAGCGCCGTCCACTACACCGTCAAGGCGGGGTATGACGACAGGTTCGTCTCGTCCGCGACGACCTGGCAGGAATGGCATGGACGGGCGACGGCCCACACCCTCGGCATGGAGGTCGCCGCCGGCGGCGAGTGGCGCGTCGCGGCCCACTCGTTCGTCTTCGCCGAGGCGGGCTTCCGGCTGACGCCCGCGGTCCATCTCAGCGGGACGGGCACGGTCCGAGACTCGTCGGGCGCTGAGGTGTCCGAGGCCGGACCCCTGTGGTTCTACCAGCAACGGGGCGCCGACGGCAACGGCCACGCCCTGCTCTTCGTCCACACGGCAGAGCCGTCCGGAACGGACATCCTCGGCGTCGGCAAGGCCTCGGTCGCCCTGAGCGGAATGACCCTCCGGCTGGGGGTCAAGATCCGCCTATAAGAGAGGAGAACGCCATGGCCCTGAACCCGAAACTCCTGAGCATTCTGGCCTGCCCCCTCTGCCAAACCGAGGTCAAGCTCACGGCCGACGAGAAGGGCCTGAAGTGCGTGACGTGTCACCGGGTCTACCCCATCCGCGACGATATCCCCGTCATGCTTGTCGACGAGGCGACCATCGAGCCCGCCCGCCCCGTCAAACCATGAAGGAGAGGGATAACTTTACCCTTCGACGGTGTTAGGCCTTCCAGGCCTTAACCCGGTCAAGTGCTGACCCGTCCGAGACGGATCACGACGATCCCCGGCGCCCCCCCGGCCCTTTATTAAACCCCCGGAATCCCCTATAATGGTTCATCATGTGCGGCGTCATTGGGATGTGGGCCAACGACTCCGTCATCCGCGACCTCTACCAGGGGCTTCTCGCCATGCAGCACCGGGGCCAGGATGCCGCGGGCATCATCACCTATGACGGCCGCTTCCACACGGAGAAGGGGAACGGCCTCGTCCGGGACATCTTCAACGTCGAGGCCATCCAGCATCTCCGCGGCTCGATCGGCATCGGCCACACCCGCTACCCGACTGTCGGCGGCGGGGGCAGCCAGGACGCCCAGCCCTTTCAGCTTAACTCCCCCTTCGGCATCATCATGGCCCACAACGGCAACGTCGCCAACTACCGGGAACTCAAGGAAGAGCTCTTCGAAAAACACCACCGGCTCCTGAACTCCGACTGCGACGTCGAGATCATCCTCAACATCTTCGCCGAGTCCCTGGCCCACGAGAGGCCCAGGGTGCTCGAGCCCGAGCACATCTACCGGGCCGTCGAGAGCGTCTACCGCAAGGTCAAGGGGAGCTACTCCGTCGTCGCCTACATCGCCGAGCAGGGCATGGTCGCCTTCCGCGACCCATACGGGATCAAGCCTCTGGGCTACGGGGTCCGGAAGGACGGCCTCCTCCCCTCCTACGCCTTCGCTTCGGAGACGGTCACCCTCAACATCATGAATTTCGGCGAGATCAGGGACGTCGAAGCGGGTCAGGTCGTCTTCCTCGACAAGGGCCGGCGCCTCCACAAGAAGCGCCTCGTCAACCGGGCCCATTCTCCCTGCCTCTTCGAATGGGTCTACTTCGCCCGGCCCGACTCCTTCATCGACAAGGCCAACGTCTACAAGGTCCGGGTCAACCTCGGCCGCTTCCTCGCCGCCGAGATCCGCAAGCGGAAGCTCGACATCGATGTCGTCGTCCCCGTGCCGGACTCGGCCCGGGACGCCGCCATCGAGATCGCCCGGCGGCTCGACCTGAAATACAGCGAGGCCCTGGTCAAGAACCGCTACATCGGCCGGACCTTCATCATGCCGGTCGACGAGAAGCGGAAGGACTCGGTCCGCCAGAAGCTGAGCCCCATCGCCTCGGAGGTCAGGGGCAAGAAGGTCCTCCTCGTCGACGACAGCATCGTCCGGGGCAACACCTCCCGGGCCATCGTCGCGATGGTCCGGGATTGCGGTGCCAAGAAGGTCTACTTCGCATCCTACTCCCCGCCGCTCCGCCACCCCTGCGTCTACGGCATCGACATGCAGACGAAGACGGAGTTCGTGGCCCAGGGCGTCGGGGAGAAGGAGGTGGCGCGCAAAATCGGCGCCGACAAGGTCATCTACCAGAGCCTCGCCGCCCTCAAAAAAGCGGTCCAGATGGAGAACCCCAAGCTCAAGTCCTTCTGCGCCGCGTGCTTTGACGGGATCTACCCGACAGGCGATATCACGCCGGACCTCCTCGAGGACATCGAGGAGGAACGCAGGCTCGCCCAGGACAGCCAGCTCGAGCTCAACATCTGAGTTCAGAATCCGAAGCCGCGGAGCCCGCCGACGAGGTCCGCCGACCGCCCGATGTTGCCGATCCCGACCGAGAACCGGAACTCGGTTTCCGGCCGGATGCGGAAATAGTACACCCGGACCTCGAGCTGGAAATCCAGGCACTGGTAATGGTAGATGGCCTGGCCGCCCGTATAGAGGAGCTTCCTCTCCTGGAGGTTGTAATCGACATCGCCGGCGAGCTCGAGCGCCGAGCCCGGCAGGCGCAGCCCCCCGGTGGCGCTGAGCTGGTGGCGGTTGTAGAGCGCCCGGAGGGTGGGGTCGACGCCTGCGACCCAGGAGTTCATGCTCTTGTACCAGTTCAGGGATAGGTACCGGCCGTCCGGCCGCGAGCCCGCCGTGGCCGTCAGCCGGAGGCTCGAGAAGTTGTGATAGTAAGGATTGTAGCCGACGGCGGCATCGAGGCTGAAGGTCTCCTTCGGATAGTACCTTAAGGTACCGCTGATTTCCGAGAAGCGGGGCGGCTTCCCGTTGACAAGATACTGGCCGAGGGGGCCGGAGGCCGGGGAGAAATAATACGTCTGGGCGAGCCCGAACGACAGGACCTCGACCGGACGGTCGGCCTTCTTGAAGAAGAACCGGCTCGTGACCCCGTAGGCCACCTGATGGTAGCGGTAGAGGCCGTAGGCGGTCACGATCCGTGACATGTCGTTGACCGGGCTGTCGTAGTTGTAGTTGACGAAGGGCTCGATAATGTTCTTGAGCCGCGGCTCTCCCCCACGACCGTAGTAGACCCGGGACAGGACCGGGCCCGTGACATCGACGTTGACAACGACGTTCCGGGTGAAGAGCGGGCTGTTCACGATCTCGCTCGACTCGAGGTCGCGGCTCTGGCCGTAGTAGGTGAAATTGGCCGTCACCGAGGTATTGGCCGTGAGCCACGGAATCGAAGAGAATGGCAGGCTGAGGGTCGGGCTGAGCGACAGGCTGTTCGAGTGGCGCTCCGTCCCGGCTCGGTATTCCGACCGCCAGCCGTACTGCCAGTTCTTGAAGCCCCCCGTCAGCGAGAAATAGACCGGCGCTAAGAGACGGACCTTGAACACATTGAAGTTGACCTGGGGGAGCGAGGTGCTGACGATGGAGTCATCGACCTGGGTAAAATAGGTCTCGAAGCGGGAGACCTGGGCGCTGAAGTTGAAGCGCGACCACGACCGGCTCAGATAGACCTGCGCGCTCCGGTTGGAGATCGAGGCGCCGCGGAAGCTCGTGTCGAACTCCCGAAGGAAATCGAACGACGTCTCATAGTCGACACTCGCGGTCAGCGTGAACCCCATGGGCAGGGCCTGGTTGTGGCTGAGGCGGACGAGGGTGGCCGGGGACGGTTTCGTTCCCGCGGCGTCCCGCTTGAACGTGAAGTAATAGAGGTTCGCCTGGCCGCCCGTCCCGCCCGCGAGGAGGTAGCGGTACTCGAGCCCGGCGCCCAGCCCCAGGGTCGGATAGAAATCAAGGCCGACGGTCGCGTCCAAGTTCCGGGCCATGGCCCAGTAGAAGCTCTGGGAATAGAGAAAGCCCTTGGCCGCGGAGTAGCCGAGCCTGGGCATGAGGAAACCCGTCGCCCGGTCCCGCAAGGGATAGCGCAGGTACGGCAGGTAGAAGACGGGGATCTTCTTGACCAAAAGGACGGCGTTCCACATTTCGATGCGCTCATCCTTTTCAAGCTCGGCCCGGGAGAAGGAGAAGCTCCACCGTGGGACGGGCTGGGTGCAGGAGGTGACGTGGGCCCGGCTGAGGCTGTAGAGGTCCTCGCTCTTGCGCTCGACCGAGTCGGCGGCGAAGAGGATGGTCGGCTGGATGAGGCCCGAGGCCTTCTCGATCCGCCCCTTCTCCGTCTCAAGGTTCAGGAAAACCCGCTCTCCCCGGGTCACGTCGTTGCGCGCCTGGATGACGACGTTGCCCTCGGCCAGGAGGTCCTTGGTCTCCGGGTTGAACTCGACGCGGTCGGCGAAGAGGCGGAAGTCGCCGTAGTGGATCTCGACGTCCCCGGAGGCGTAGATCCTGCCCTTGTCGAACTCCTTGGTCCGGGCCACAATCCGGACCTCGGGCACCGGGGAAGCCGTGCCCTGCGCGCCGGACGCCTGACGTTCCTGGGCGGAGGGCGGAGGAGCGGGGATGACCAAGAGGAGAAAAGCGAGCGTGGCGGGCAGGGCGGCCGGGCGCCGCCGCCTAAGGATGAAACAAACCCTCACGTCGGGAAATCTAGCACAACCGCCGAGGGGGAATCAAACCGGGGCCCCGGACCTCTCAATCGTCCGGGGAGCGGTCCTGGTCGTATTTCTTCAGCGCCCGAAAGAGGCTGAGAAGGCCCGAGACGACCCCGAGAACGGTGAACACGAGGAGAAGCCACGGCCCGGTTCCGAGCCAGCGGTCGAGGACGTATCCGAAAAAGAGCCCGACGATGATGGAGGAGGGCAGCATGAGGCCGATCGAGCTCAGCTCGGCGAGCTTCCGGAAGTTGGGGCGCGGAGGTTTGGCCGCCGACATCCTAGGCGGCTCCCTCTTTCGGTCCGGCCGGCGCTTCCACCGCCGTGCCGCCGGTCCGGCCGGATCCGGCCCAGGCCTCGCCTTCGAGGACGAGGGCGTTCCAGCCAAAGCCGAATCCGAAGGCCAGACAGAAGAGCTTGAACAGGGCCTCGAACGACGCCCCCGCGACCGCCTCGTCGAAGCGCGGGAAGATGACGAGTGTGAGGATCATCCCGACGGCCAGGGAGGCCATGGCCGAGACGAGGTAGCGCCGGCCGAAGCCGCGCACCCGCCCTGCCCGGAGTTTCCGCAGCCAGGGGAGAAGGGTCCGGGCGAGAACGCCCGCGAAAATGCCTATCAGCCTGACCAGGAATGCCGTGGACATGCGCACCTCCCCTGACGATCGGGACGACGGTCGGTTCCGCCGCTATTCTCAAAGAGGGGGGCGGTCGTTGTCAAGGCCTCCCCGGAAGGTGCTATACTAGGCCGAGACGGCCCCGGCCATAAAAGGATCGGAACCCATGCCGACGAGCCATTTTGATGATCAGGAAGAGCGGATCCTCCGCCGCATTCCCGGCGAGATCCTCGGCCTCTCGGCCGTCCTGGCCCTGGCGGCCTGGCTCCTCTTCGACCCGCGCACGGCGCTCCTCTTTTTCTCCGGCGGGGCGCTTGCGGCGGTCGGCTTCCTCTGGCTCAAGCAGTCCCTGAACCGCTTCCTCCTCAAGGACCGGGCGGGTGCCCTGCGCTCGGCGATCCTCCTCTACGTCCTCCGGCTCGTCTTGATTTGCGGGGTCTTTTTCATTATAATGCTCCTCTTTCCGAGGAAGATCCTGGCCTTCGGCGCCGGCTTTTCCACGGTCATACCGGTGTTTCTGGCCGAAGCCGTCGGGGCCCTTCTTCGCATGAAGACATGGAAGGCTTAGAACACTCTCTTTTCATCGTCGAGCTCTTCAACCGGGTTTTCGGCAGGCCCTTGGCTTCCCTCCTTGCGCTTATCGGGATCAAGGTCCGCGACCCCCTCCATCTCTTCCCCGACTATGTCGTCATGGTCATCATCGTCGCCGCGGTCCTCATCGTCGTCTTCTCGCTGGCGACCCGCAAGCTCTCGCTCATCCCGTCCCGCCGCCAGAGCCTCCTCGAAATGATCTACGGGCTCTTTGAGGGCCTCCTCACGGACACCATCGGCCCGGAAGGAAAGCTGTACCTCCCGGTCATCGGGACGGTCGGGCTGTTCATCTTCTCCTGCAACATCATCGGCCTCGTGCCCGGCTTCATGTCGCCGACGAGCAAGCTCAACGTGACCGTCGGCTGCGCCCTGGCCGTCTTCTTCTACTACCACGCCCAGGGCGTGCGGGCCCAGGGCCTGAAGTATTTCAAGCAGTTCATGGGGCCCATCCCGGTCCTGGCGCCCCTGATGATCCCGATCGAGATCATCAGCCATTTCTCGCGCCCCGTCTCGCTCTCCATGCGGTTGTTCGGCAACATCTTCGCCGAGGAGCTGCTCATCATCATCATGGCCTCGATCGTCCCGTTCCTCCTGCCCCTGCCGTTCATGGCCGTGGCCATCTTCACCGCAGTTATCCAGGCGTTTGTGTTCGTCCTGCTGGCCTGTATCTACATCGCCGGGGCCATCGCCCACGAAGGGGAACACTAAATGAAAAGGAGTTCCGCCATGTCCAAAAACCTCAAGGTCCTGGGCCTCGTCTTCTTCATGGCCGCCGCCTTCGCCGGGCCGCTCCTGGCGCAGGAGACCGGGGCGCCCAGCCCGGCCAAGGCGTCCCTGTTCAAGATCTCGCTCATCGTCGGCGGGGCCATCATCACCCTGGCGGTCGCGGCCGGCGCGTTCTGCCAGGCAAAGGCCATCAGCAGCGCCTGCGAGGGCATCTCCCGGAACCCGGGGGGGGCGCCGCACATCCGGTTCCTGCTGATCTTCGGGCTCGTCCTGATCGAAACCCTCGTCATATACGCCCTGCTCATCACCATCATCATCCTGATGGTCCAGTGGGGCAAATACGTTTGAGGCGGACCGTCCGGGGTCCGCAGGGCCCGCGCCGCGGCCTCCCGCTCCCTGAGTGAGGGGGCCGGGGCCCGAAGGCCTCGCGGCTCGTCCGGTCCCGGAGGCGGATGTCGCTTTCGCCGTTCCGGATACTGACCGCTTCTCTCAAGCGGTTCAACGAGGACAAGTGTTTCACGTCCGCCATCGTCGTTTCGTACTTCGCCCTACTCTGCTGCGTTCCGCTCATCGCCCTCTTCTTCTACGTCTCCGCCAAGCTCCTCGGCAATCCGGTGATCGCCCTGCGGAGCCTCAACATCTTTACGGATGAGTTCTTCGCCCGGAACGACCCGAGCTTTTTCACCAAGCTCCAGGGGATCTCGGGCAGCATCGCCAACCTTGGTCTCTTCGGTGTCCTCGGGTCCCTCGTCTCCGCAAGCTTCCTTTTCTCGAACCTCATCGCCGCCATCAACAACATCTTCCGGACCCGCTACCACCGGTCATTCTTTTATAACCGGCTGATGGAATACCTGGTTATGTTCGTCATCGGGATCGTCATGCTCTTCTCGCTGGGCATCACGGCCGCCTGGACGGCCCTCGGCCGTTCCATCCAGGAAAGCGACGTCGTTCGGTCCTACTTCAATCCCCACATGGTCAGCCTGGTCAACAACTTCTTCATCCAGTACCTCATCCCCTACCTTCTGACGTTCCTCGTCTTCTTCATCCTCTTCAAGTTCATCCCCGAGACGAAGGTCCATACCAGGGCGGCGCTGCTGCCGGCTGCGATCACGGCCCTATTCTACGAGATCTTCAAGCGGATATTCGCTTTCTACGTCATCCACTTCTCGGCCGTCGGCATCGTGCTCAACAAGCTCCTCCAGGGGACCCTGACCTCGATTATCTTCTTTTTGCTATGGATCTCGACGTCGCTCGTCATCATGCTCTGGGGGGTCGAGCTCGCCGCGGTGATCAACGAGAAGCTGGACGCCGCCAAGCCTCCGCCCGCCAAGCTGTTATCATAAGGTGTCGGCGTTTATGCCAGGCAAGAGCCTTAAGACTCAATTTCATAGATGATAAGGGGGGAAAGGGATGTCAAAAGCAAGTGCTGCTCTGGGGATCGTGTCCATTTTCATTCTCCAATGTTGCTCGCGCCCCGCAGCAAAGCTCGACACAGCCAGCACCGGTGGCAATTCGGAGTATCAACTTCAATCTCAGATTGTTAGGTGCGGGATTAACGGTTTTACTCTAGCCATAGACGAACATATTATTGACGAAATAGAGCAGCCCTTTGTTGTAAGAGAGGTCAATGGGAGGATTCTCAGCGCCACTGAACAGGGATGGCCAAGAGGGATCCGGGTCCTGTTTGAGATCCGGGAAATAGGGCGTACGCTCATCAAGAAAACCTATGCCGATGAAAATGGGGATTTCATTATGAAGAATATCTCCGAAGGTCGGTACTGTTTTAAAGCTACTGTTACCGGCTGGCAGTCGGCCATAGGGGTTATCATCGTCAGCAAGAAGGCAGATCCGAAAAATAGGATCTCTTTTGAAATGCGATTGGGCGTTTAGCTCTTAAGAAAGACCGTCCCCTTCGGGGACAGTCCCTGTCTCAGAGGCGGGACAGGTATTCCTCGACGGACAGGGCGGCGTGGACGCCCGTGCCGACGGCCGTGGCGATCTGCTTCGGGCAGGCGTCGGAAACGTCCCCGGCGGCGAAGATGCCGGGGACCGAAGATTCCATGTTGAGCTTGACCTTGACCTGGCCCCACTCGTTGAGGTCGAGGACGCCGCGGACGAAATCGGTCTGGGGGGCGGTCCCGATGGAGATGAAAAGGCCGTCCACCAAGAGCTGTAACTTATTTCCGGTCTTGAGGCTACGGAGGTCCAAGGACTCGACCTTGTCGCCTCCGTTGACGGCCTCGACGACCGTTTCCCAGAGAACCTCGATCTTGTCGCTGCCGAAGACGCGCTCCTGGTAGATCCGCTCGCCGCGGAATCGGTCCCGGCGGTGGATAATGGTCACCTTCCGGACGTACTTGGTGAGAAAGAGGGCTTCTTTCAGGGCGTTATCGCCGCCGCCGACCATCGCTATGTCGCGCCCCGCGAAGAACGCCCCGTCGCAGGTCGCGCAGTACGATACGCCGCGGCCGGTCAGCCGGGATTCGTTCTCGATCTCCAGCCGCCGGTAGGCCGAGCCAGTGGCGATAATGACGGCCCGCGCGGCATACTCCTTCCGCGCGCCTTTCAGGACGAAGGTGCCTGCGGATCCGGAGAGACCGACGACCTCGTCGGTCTCGATCCGCGCGCCGAATTTCTCGGCGTGCTTCCGGAAATCCTGCATCAGCTCGAGGGGGGTAACGCCGTTCGGAAAGCCGGGGAAATTCTCGACCCAGTCGGTGAGCAGGATCTGCCCGCCGGGAAAGCCCTTTTCGAGGACCAGGGCCGAGCGCCGCGCCCGGCCGGCGTAGATGGCGGCCGAGAGTCCGGCCGGCCCGGCCCCGATGATGATGACATCCCAGGGGCGGTCCATGGGGCTCGATCAGAGATAGCGAGCGACGAGTTCCGCCAGCTTGGATTTGGACAGGACGCCGACGGACTTCTCCTTGAGCTCGCCTCCCTTGAACAGGATGAGCGTGGGGATGGCCATGACGCCGTAGGTCATGGGCGTCTTGGCGTTCTCGTCGACGTTGATCTTGACGACCTTGAGCTTCCCCTTGTTGGCCTGGGCGATCTCCTCGAGCGCGGGGGCGACCATGAGGCAGGGGCCGCACCAGGGCGCCCAGAAATCGACCAGCACCGGGAGGTCGGACTTCAGGACCTCCTGGTCGAAACCGGCGTCTGTCCCGTGGACGATGATATCATCGGACATCGTGTGCTCCTTGTAGGTTGAATGGGCGACGTGGTCCGGGCCCCGCCGACCGGTCCCGGCGCGGTCCATCATAGCGGCCGGTCGGGGGGATTGTCAAACGAAGAGGGACACCCCCATCTACTCGGCCCAGCGGAGCTTTTCCTTGACCAGGTCGTAGTAGCTCCGCCGAGGTGAGGTCACGAGCTCGAGCTCGACCGGCGCCTTCCGGATGCGGACGGTGTCGCTCCGGACGAGGCTCGCGCCGCGCTGCCCGTCGAGCGTCAAAAAGACCTCTTCGCCGCTGGTCAGGAGCTTGATCCCGACCTCGGAGCCCGACGGGATGATCAGAGGACGGTAGGTCAGGGTATGGGGGCAGATGGGCGTCAGGACGACCGCCGGGATCTGGGGGTGGATGATCGGCCCCCCGGCCGAGAGCGAGTAGGCGGTCGAGCCCGTCGGGGTCGAGATGATGAGCCCGTCGGCTTTGAGCGTCGCTACGGCTTCGCCGTCGATGAGGATGGTGAACTCGATCATCCGGGCCACGGCGCCTTTGGTGATGACGACGTCGTTCAGGCAATAGGCGGGGCCGCTTTCCGTCACGACCTCGAGCAGGGAGCGCCGGCTGATGGTGTCCGGCGCCCCGGCGAGAAAGGCGTCAAGGGTCAGGAAGGCCTCGGCCACGGGAATCTCGGTCAGGAAGCCGAGCCGTCCGAGGTTGACCCCCATGACCGGCACCCCGGCTTGCGCGGCACAGTAGGCGACGCTGAGCAGGGTTCCGTCGCCGCCGAGGACGACGACGAGATCGGAGGCGCCGGGAACGTCGGGCCGGGCCGGGCCGCCGGGCCGGCCGAGCTTTCGGGCCGCCGCCTCTTCGAGAACGCAGTCAATCCGGCGCTCGCCGAAATACGCGAGGAGGCTGCGGAGAAGCTCGTCGACCTGCGGCGCATGGGGCTTGATGACGATGCCGACTCTCTTAATGGTCCTCATTTTTGACGGCCTCCTTGATCCAGACTTCCTCGCGGTCGCGGCCGGCGTCGGGGTCCGTCCTCGACCAGCAGCCGAAGAATTCGACGTTGCCCTTCTGCCCGCGGGTCGAGCAGCGGATGAGGCCCCGGAGGACGAAGCCGGCCTCCCGGGCCCCGGCGACGACGCGGCGGAGGACGGCCTCGTGAACGACCGGGTCGCGCACGATGCCCTTTTTTCCGACCTCCCGCCGGCCCGCCTCGAACTGCGGCTTGACGAGGGCCAGCAGGAGTCCCTCGCCGGGCAGGCCTTTCAGGGCGGCGAGCACCTTGAGGAGCGAGATGAACGAGATATCGACCGTGATGATGCTGGCGGGTTCGGCGATGTCGCCGGGTTCGAGGTACCGGGCGTTCTTCTCGACAAGCGCGACCCGCGGGTCGCCCCGGAGCTTCCAGTCGAGCTGGGCCGTGTCGACGTCGACGGCGTAGACTTTCCGCGCCCCGCGCTGGAGAAGGCAGTCGGTGAAGCCGCCGGTCGAAGAGCCGACGTCGACGGCCGTCATCCCCCGCACGTCCACGGCGAACCGGTCGAGGGCTTCGGCAAGCTTGAGGCCGCCGCGGCTGACGAACGGCAGCGTCTCCTTGAGAGCGAGGTCCGCGGCCTCGTCGACGAGGCTCCCCGGCTTCGTGACGGCCTGCCCATCGGACGAGACCAGGCCGGCCATGATCAGGGCCTGAGCCTTCTCTTGGCTGGCCGCGAGGCCCCGCGCGACGAGCAGCTTATCAGCACGCTCCTTCATGGCCGTGCGGCGTAGAAGCTCTTGATCTGCGCGGCAATCCCGGCCGCGTCCAGGCCGTACCTCCGGCGGATTTCCATGGCCTTCCCGACGGGATAGATCTCGAGGGGGATGCCGATGGCCTTGAACCGGATATCGAAGCGCTTTTCGCGGTCGAGACCTTCCCGCACGGCGCTCCCGAGACCGCCGTCGAGGACGCCCTCTTCGACCGTGACCACCGTGCGGCCCGGCCCGGCGTAGCGAAGGATGAGCTCTTCGTCGAGCGGTTTCGCGAAGCGGGCGTTCACGACGGCGAGCGAGAGTCCGTCTCTCTCGAGTTCCTCGGCGGCTTCGAGGGCCGGCGCGACCATGTTGCCATAAGCGAAGAGGAGGTCCCGGCCTTCCTTGAGGACCTCAGCCCGGCCGAGGGGCAGCGTCTTGAACGACCCGTCCAGGGCGACCCCCAGGCCGGCCCCCTTGGGGAAGCGAACGGCGGCGGGATGCCCATAGGACAGCGCCGACCAGAGCATGTGCTGGAGCTCGTTCTCGTCCTTGGGCGCCATGACGATCATGTGGGGCAGGTGCCGGAGATAGACGATGTCGTTGACGCCCTGGTGGGTCGGTCCGTCGTCCGGCACGATCCCGGCCCGGTCCAGGGCAAAGACGACGGGCAGGTCCATGAGGCAGACGTCGTGATAGACCTGGTCATAGGCCCTCTGGAGGAAGGTCGAGTAGATGGCCACGACCGGCTTGAAGCCGGACACGGCCAGGCCGGCGGCGAAATTGACCGCGTGCTGCTCGGCGATGCCCACGTCGAAGAAGCGGTCGGGGAACTTCTCGGCGAACTTGCCCAGCCCCGTGCCCTCCCCCATGGCCGCGGTGATGGACAGGACCCTATCGTCCTTCCGCGCGATCTTGACCATGGCCTCACCGAAGATCTTTGAGTAGGAAGGCGCGTGGGCCGGCCCGTTGTTGAGCGGCTCCCCGGTGGCGATCTCGAACGGCCCGGCGCCATGGAACTTCTCGGGATCCCTCCGGGCCGGTTGATAGCCCCGGCCCTTCTGCGTCACGCAGTGGATGAGGATCGGACCGTCGTATTTCTTGGCCTGTTCGAAGACCTCGATCAGGGAGGCCAGGCTGTGGCCTTCGACGGGGCCGACGTAGCGGATGCCCAGCTCTCCGAACACGAGCCCGGGGAAAATGGCCTTCTTGATGAACTCCTCGAGAACGCGGGCCGTCTTGATCAGGGGCCAGCCGACCTTGGGAATGTTCCTGAGGATGGTTTTCGCCTGGTCCTTCATGCGGATGAAGTGCTGGCCAGAGACGAGGTACGAGAGGTACTTCGACCAGGCGCCGACGTTCTGCGAGATCGACATCTCGTTGTAATTGAGGACGATGATCAGCCGCTCCCTGAGGTGGCCGATCTGGTTCAGGGCCTCCAGGGCGACGCCGCCCGTAAGGCTTCCGTCCCCGACGACGGCGACGACGTGGAAGTCTTCTTTTTTCTTGTCCCGGGCGACGGCCATGCCGAGGGCCGCGGAAAGGGCTGTCGAAGCATGGCCGGTGTTGTAGGTGTCGTGCTCGCTTTCGTCGCGGCAGGGGAACCCGACGATGCCGCCGCTCTGGCGGAGGCCGGCGAACCTCTCCCGGCGCCCGGTCAGGATCTTGTGCGTATAGCACTGGTGACCGACGTCCCAGATGATCTTGTCTTTGGGAGAATCGAAGACATAGTGGAGGGCCAAGGTCAGTTCGACGACGCCGAGGTTCGAGCCGAGGTGGCCGCCGTTCTTGGAGACCGTTTCGAGAATGAGGGTCCGGATCTCCGCGGCCAGGCCGGAAAGCTCCCGCAAGGAAAGCTTCTTGATGTCGGCCGGAGAGCTGATCGTCGCCAGCTTCTTCTTCGGCGTATCGATCTTCTTGGGCATGGTCAAGTCCCGCTGCCAGGCCCGATCTCGCGGGTGAGATACCGCAACTCGGGAGAAGCGACTTTCCCGGCGTCCAGGGCCGCGACGGCCTCCGATACGCATCGCTCGAGGCGGGCCCGGGTGCCGTCGCGCCCGAAGAGGGCCACGGCGTCGATGCCGGATGGTGGCCCCGACTGCGCCGCATCAGCTAGGTCGTCGCGGAGCTGGAAGGCGAGCCCCACGGCGTCGCCGTACCTCTCAACGGCCGCCAGCCCGTCCGCCGGCGCACCGGCGATCAAGGCCCCCGCCGCCGCCGAGGCCCGGATGAGCGCGCCGGTCTTTTTCCGGACGAGATCCGTGAAAACGCGCTCGTCCGCCTCGCCCGCCCGCAGGCTGATGTCCATCCACTGACCCTCGATCATGCCGCGGACGCCGGCGGCGGCCGCGATCTCGCGGAGGGCCGCGTCCTTCCTCTCCGTGTGCCCGGCGGGCGACGGCGCCCGGGCGATGACCTCGAAGGCCAGGGCCAGCAGGCCGTCTCCGGCGAGTACTGCCGGTCCTTCGCCGAACGCCTTGTGGCAGGAGGGCTTGCCGCGCCGGAAGTCGTCGTTATCCAGGGAGGGCAGGTCGTCGTGGACCAGGGAGAAGTTGTGGATGAGCTCGACGGCGCAGGCGTAAGGGAGGAGCAGGGCGCGTCCGGCCCCGAACGCCTCGCCGGCCGAGAGGAGAAGGAGCGGCCGGAAGCGCTTGCCGCCGCCGAGGACCGCATAGCGCAGGGCCTCGAACAGCCGCGAGCCGCCGCATGCGAGGAGCTGTCCGAGCTCCGCGTCGACGTCCCGCCGCATGCCTTCGAGTGTGTCCCGAACGTCCATCAGCCCGTCCCTTGTCGATCCTTCGTCCCTCGCGTCCTTCCGTGCGGACCGGGCGGGAGCCCGGCACACTTCAGAACGGGATATCGTCCCCGCCTTTTTTGCGGCCCGCGGGCGCTGTTTTCTTCGCGTCCTCGCCGGCCTCGTCGTCTTCCGTTTCGCCGGCGTCGAATTCTTCGGCCTTCATCCCGCCCTTCTCGTCCTTGAGCAGGACCTCGACCTTCCGCTCGGCCTTGTCGAGCTCCGCCCGGAGGAACCGGGCGAGCTTGACGCCCTTCTCGAACAAGGCCAGGGAGTCGTTGAGCGAGGTCCCTTCCTTCTCGAGCTTGGCCACGATCGCCTCGAGCTCCGCCAGCGCTTTCTCAAAGGTCATGGTCGTCATGAGCCCTCCTTCAGGAAACGCGACTCCAGGGGCTTCGTCCGGTCCACGCTCCGGACGCGGGCCTCGAATTCTCCTTTGTGGAACGAAACGATGACCGTGTCATCGGCCGAAACGTCCTCGATCCGGCGGGCTAGGCGAAGGCCGCCGTCCGTCCAGCAGAGCGTGTAGCCCTTTTTGAGGACGTTCAGCGGGCTAAGCGTGTTGAGGCTCGCCGAGAGCCTCTCCCAGGCGGCCCGGTGGTCCCGGAGCTTCCGCCCGAAGAGATTGAGAACCCTCTCGGCGAGAAGGCCGGCGACGCCCCTCGCCTCGGCCAGCTCCTTGTGGCGGGAGCGGAGGATCGTCCGGGTCCGCGTGTCGAGATCGTCGACACGCTGGACGAGCTCCTTGAGGCCGAGCCGGAAGTTCTCGAAGATGCGGTTTTGGGCCAGGTCGGCGACATCGAGCCTCCGCTCCCGGAGCCCGCCGCGGACGAGCTCGCCCAATCTCTGGGTCATGGTCCGGATCCGCTCCTCGAAGGCCTCTTCCTTTTCGATGACGATCTCCGCGGCGGCCGAGGGCGTCGGGGCCCGGACGTCGGCCACGAAGTCGGCGATGGTGAAATCGACCTCGTGCCCGACGGCGGAGACGACGGGCTTGGGCGAGCGGAAGATGGCCCGGGCCACGGCCTCCTCGTTGAAGGCCCACAGGTCCTCGATCGAACCGCCGCCCCGGCCGACGATGATGACGTCGACCTCAGGCAGGCCACCCAGGTGGTCGAGGCCGGCCGCGATCTCGGCCGCCGCCCCCTCGCCCTGGACCTTGACGGGGTAGATGAGGATGTGGAGCTTGGCGTAGCGGCGCTCGAGGATGCGGAGGATGTCGTGGATGGCGGCGCCGGTTGGCGAGGTGACGATGCCGATCGTCCGCGGCCGGAGGGGGAGCTTCTTCTTGCGGGCGGGCTCGAACAGGCCTTCCGCCTTGAGCTTCTCCTTAAGCTGCTCAAAGGCGAGCTGCAGGGCGCCCTTGCCCTTGGGCTCGACGAGGTCGACAGAGAGCTGGTAGTCCCCGCGTGCCGCATAAACGGTGATCCGGCCCCGGCAGACGACCTTCAGGCCGGTCTTCATCTCGAAGGGGACCCGCTGGGCGTCGCTCTTCCAGAGGACGGCCTTGAGGACGCTCTTCTCGTCCTTCAGCGAGAAATAGACATGGCCCGAGGCGGCCTTCGTGTAGCCCGAGATCTCGCCCTCCACCCAGACCTGGGGGAAAGCGACCTCGAGGGCCGCCTTGACGAGCTCGGTGACCTGCGAGACCGTGTAGACGAGGCCGCGCTCGACCAGGCCTTCATTCATCGGAGCCGTCCTCCGCCAGGACCTCCCTCGTGATGGATAACGCCCGGCCGGTCGCCGGATCGATCTCGATGAAGACGCAGGACAGGAACAGGCCGTCGCGGGACGGCTCGAAACGCTGCGGCCGCGAGGTCAGGAACCGTTGCAGGGCCTGCTCCCGGGCGATGCCGATGACGGCGTTCCGCCCCCCGACCATGCCGACGTCGGTGATGTAGGCCGTGCCCTTCGGCAAAAGGCGCTCGTCGGCCGTCGGCACGTGGGTGTGGGTCCCGATGACGGCCGAGACCCGGCCGTCGAGGTACCAGCCCATGGCCTGCTTCTCGGATGTCGCCTCGGCGTGGAGGTCGACGATGATAACGGGCGTCGCGGCGGCCAGGGCCGCGACCTCCTCGTCGGCCCGCCGGAACGGGCAGTCCAGGGGCTCCATGAAGACACGGCCCTGGAGGTTGAGGACCGCGGCCTTCACGCCGTCCGCTCGCTGGAAGACGTAGGACGAGCGGCCGGGATTGACCGCGGGATAGTTGGCCGGCCGCAGGAGCCGCGGCTCCCGGCCGAGATACGGCAGGGCTTCCTTCTTGTCCCAGATGTGGTTGCCGGAGGTCAGGACGTCGACCTGGAGGAAGAGCTCTTTGCCGATGTCCTCGGTGATGCCGCTCCCGCCGGCGGCGTTCTCGCCGTTGGCGATGATCATCGATGGGGCGTGCTTCTTGACGAGCCCCGGCAAGAACTTATCCATGGCCCGCCGGCCCGTCCGGCCGACGACGTCGCCGAGGAAGAGCACCCCGAACTTATCGCGCATATTCGACCGCCCTCATCTCCCGGATGACCGTGACTTTGATCTGACCGGGGTAGTCGAGCTCGTTCTTGATGCGCGCCGCGATCTCCTTGGCGATCAGGGCGGCGCGGTCGTCGGAGATCTTCTGGGCCTCGACGATGATGCGGATCTCGCGACCGGCCTGGAGGGCGAAGGCTTTGGAAACGCCATCGAACGACATGGCGATCTCCTCGAGCTTCTCCAGCCGCTGGATGTAGGTTTCGAGGAGCTCCCGCCGTGCGCCCGGCCGGGCCGCCGACAGGGTGTCGGCCGACTGGACAAGGACGGCCTCGATCGAGGGAAAATCGACGTCCCGGTGGTGGGAGGCGATGGCCTGGACGACCTTCTCGGTCTCGCCGTATTTCTTCGTCAACTCGACGCTGAGCTCGGTGTGGGTGCCCTCGACGTCCTTGTCCACGGCCTTGCCGATGTCGTGGAGGAGCCCCGCCCGCAGCGCGACGTTGACGTCGGCCCCGATCTCCCGGGCCATCATGGCCGAGAGCATGGCGACCTCCTTGGAGTGCTGGAGGACGTTCTGACCGTAGCTCGTCCGGTACTTAAGCTTGCCGAGGAGCTTGATGAGCTCGGGATGGATGTCCCGGACCTTGAGCTCGAGGACGGCCGATTCGCCCTCCTGCTTGATCTTCTGCTCGAGGTCGTTCTTGACGGACTCGACGATGTCCTCGATGCGGGCCGGATGGATGCGGCCGTCGGTCACGAGTTTCTGGATGGACAGGCGGGCCAGTTCGCGGCGGATCGGGTCGAAGCTCGACAGGATGACGGCCTCGGGCGTGTCGTCGACGATGATGTCGACGCCTGTGGCCATCTCCAGGGCGCGGATGTTGCGGCCCTCGCGGCCGATGATGCGTCCCTTCATGTCGTCGGAAGGGAGGTCGACGACCGAGACCGTCGTCTCGACGACGTGCTCGGCGGCCGAGCGCTGGATGGCGTTGGTGATGATCTCGCGGGCCAGCGCGGCGGCCTTCTCCCGCGTCTCCTCCTCGACCTTGCGGACGGTGGCGATGGCCTCGAGCTTGGCCTCGTCCTCGATCTTCTTGATGAGCATGGCCTTGGCGTCTTCGAGGGTCAGGCCGGAGATGCGCTCGAGCTCCTGGAGGGCTTGCTTCTGGATCTCCTGGGTCTTCTGCTCGATCGCCTCGATGTCTTTTTCTTTCTGGAAGAGCCGGTTCTCCTTCTGGGAGAAATCCCGTTCCTTGCGTTCGATGGCCTGGAACCGGCGCTCCAAGTTCTCTTCCTTGTTGACGAGCCGCCGCTCGGTCTCACTGATCTTCCGCTGCCGCTCGCGGTTCTGGGCCTCGAATTCCGCCTGCCGGCTGAGGTCCTTCTCGCGGGCCTCGATGGTCGCCTCACGCTTGATCTTATCCGCGTCCTCTTTCGCCCGGGTCAGCACGGCCTGGGCTTCCTCCTGGGCCTTGAGGAACTCCTGGGCGCCCTTCCGCCGGCGCCCGAGGAGGGCGATGGCCGCCGCCGCGAGGGCGAGGGCGACGATTATCAGAATGTAATGTAACCAGTTCAGGGTCACGTGGACTACCTCCTTCTGAGATGATCGAAGGAGACGAGGTCAGGAACCGAGGAGGCCTCAGGGGTCCCGCGGGGCGGGAGATCCCCTTAGGGACAGAGCCCGGCCCGCTGCCGGAACGGCACCCGGGGCCGGCCCGCCGGCCGGCCCTTCCCGCCCGGCGGCCGGGTCACGAGGGGGCCTTGTCCAGATCTTTGTATGTATTTTCATCTTCGAAAAGATGAACCTCCAAGTGTTCGATCTCCGTCTCCATGTGGCCAATGGCTTCGTTGAGTTGATCCAGCTTCTTCTGGCTCAGGAACAGTTCGTCCGCGATGTTCAGGGCCGCCAGCACGGCGATCTTGCCCTGGTCCGCGGACTTCGATTTCACCGCCACTTCGTGCATCTTCTGATCAACGTACGAAGTCAAGTGGCCGATGTATTTTTCATCCTCCTCTCCTTTGACGCGGATCTTGTATCGTTGTCCGAAGATCTCGATTTCCAGGATCTTTTCGGTCATATCCCGAGCTGATCGATCTGGGAGATAATGGCCTCGATCTTGCCCTTGACGAGGTCGCGCTCGCCCTCGAACTTCTTCACTTCCTCGTCCAGCTTGGCGATCTTGCGGTTCTGTTCGTCGAAATCCTTCTTCTCGGTCCGGAGCTCCTTGAGCTGCTGCTTGAGCTTCTCGTTCTCGGCGGTCAGCTTGTGAACGTAGTCAACGACCTGGCCGATCTTCCCTTCAAGTATTTTAATTCGCTCGAGTTCGGTTGTCAATTCATGCCTCCCTGAGTTGGATGTTCCACGCGGATTTGAGCTGGCCGATGATGTCCTGCTCGACGCGGTCGACCTCCTCGGCGCGGAGGGTCCGCTGCGGATGGCGGTAGCGGAACCGGACGGTCAGGCTGACCAGGCCGGCGGGGATGGACGGGCCGCTGAAGCGGTCGCGGAGCTCGTAGCCCTCGACGAGGGGCGGCGCCATCCTGTCGAGCGTTCTCTCGATCTCCTGGTAGGGGACGTTCCGGTCCACGAGGAACGACAGGTCGCGGACGACGCCCGGGAACTTCGGCACCGGGGCGTAGGCGAAAGGCCGCGGCTGCTTCTCGAACAAGGCGCCCAGATCGATCTCGGCGGCGAACACGGGGCGGTCGATCGAATATCCGGCGGCAGCGGCCGCTTTGAGGACGCCGAGCCGGCCCACGGCCTGACCCTTGTAGCGGAGCGCCAGGCCCCGGCCCTGCTCGAACGACGGATGGTCCTCCGCCTCGAAGGAGCAGGGCTCGTAGCGGAGCGCGGCGGCGACGGCCTCGACCGCGCCCTTGAGGTGGTAGAAATCGGTCTCAACGGGCTTCTCCGGCCAGCCCCGGTCGGGCAGCAGTCCCGTCGTGAGAAGGCCCAGCGTCAGCCGCTCCTCCGGCTTCTCGCCCTGGCAGGAGTAGACGTTCCCGACCTCGAAGATGTGGACACCCTCGAGCCCGCGGTTCCTGTTCCAGGTCGCGTTCTCGAGCAGGCCCATGAAGAGGTTCGTGCGGAGCACCGAGGCCCGGGCGGAGATCGGGTTGCGGATCGCGACCGGCTCGCGGCCGCCCCCGAGGAGAACCTCTTTTTCGGGGTCGGCGAAGCTGAAATTGATGACCTCGTCGAAGCCGTAGCCGAGCAGGGCCCGGCGGAGCTTCATCGTCCGCTCGCGCTTCCTGTTGACCGTGAACTCGAAGGACTTGGCCGGGGTGATCTCGGCCGGGATCCGGTCGTAGCCGTAGAACCGGGCGACCTCCTCGATGAGGTCCGCTTCCCGGTCGATGTCGACGCGGAACGACGGGACCTCGACCAGCCAGACGCCCTGTTGGGAACTCTCCGCCCTAAAGCCGAGGCTCGCGAGGACGCGCTCGATGAAGTCGTCGCCGATGTCCGCCCCGAGGAGCTCCCCGACCCGGCGCCCCCGGAGGAGGACGGACTTGGCCTTGCGCGGCTTGGGGTAGACGTCGATCGACCCGCGGGCCGCCTGGCCGCCCATCCGAGCGAGCAGGGAGGCCATCATCAGGGCGGCCTGGGGCGCGAAGGCGATGTCCGCGCCCCGCTCGAAGCGGTAGGAGGCGTCCGTGGCCAGGCCGAGCTTTTTCGACGTGAGGCGGATCGAGACCGGGTCGAAGTTGGCGCTCTCGATGAAGATGTCGCGGGTCGCGTCCGTCACGCCGGTCTCCTCGCCGCCGATGACCCCGGCCATGGCTACAGGCCGGGTCTCGTCGGCAATGACCAGCATGTCGGGCTCGAGCTCGAGGGTGCGGCCTTCGAGGTCGCGCAGCCGCTCGCCGCGGTTGGCCCTCCGCACAACGACCTTCGCCCCCGAAAGCTTCCCGAAGTCGAAGGCGTGGATGGGCTGGCCCGTGGCGAAGAGGACGTAGTTCGAGGCGTCGACGACGTTGTTGATCGGCCGCAGGCCCATGGCTTCGATCCGCCGCCGCAGCCAGCCGGGCGAGGGCCCGATGGTGACGCCGCGGACGATCCTGGCGCAGTACCGCGGGCAGAGACTGTCGTCGAGGACCTGGACGGCGGCGAGGTCGGAGACGGCGGCATCGGATTCGGTCACGGGCCAGGGCGGCTCCGCGAGAGGCAGCCCGAGCATGGCCGCGATCTCGCGCGCGACGCCGAGGTGGCCGAGGGTGTCGGGGCGGTTGGCATAGGTCTCAAGGTCGAGGACCGTGTCGCCGTCCCTCTCCTCGACGGACTCCGCGACCAGGCCGATCATCGTCAGCCGGTCAACGAGCTCCCCCAAGGGGAGGTCCACCTTCACGTAGTCCCGTATCCAGTCCAGGCTGATCTTCATTTGACTTCGAATTGCCTGAGGAACCTCAGGTCGTTCTCATAGAAATACCGCATCTCGGGGATGCCGAGGGCGAGCATGGCCGTCCGGTCGACCCCCAGCCCGAAGGCCCAGCCGGAATACCGCTCCGGGTCGATGTTGACGTTCTTGAAGACCTGGGGGTCGACCATGCCTGACCCCAGGATCTCCTTCCAGCCGGTCCCGCCGCAGAGGCGGCAGGACTTGTCCTGGCCCTCGCACACGAAGCAGCCGATGTCCACCTCGGCCGACGGCTCCGTGAAGGGGAAGAAGCTCGGCCGGAAACGGACCTTGACCTTCTCCCCGAGGAGGGCATGGATGAAATATTCCAGCGTCCCCTTGAGATGGGCGAAGGTGATGCCCTCGTCGACGACCAGCCCCTCGACCTGGAGGAACATGGGCAGGTGCGTCGGGTCCGGCGTTTCCCGCCGGAAGACCCGTCCGGGCGTGATGACGCGGATGGGCGGCTTCTTCTTTTCCATGACCCGGATCTGGACGGGGGAGGTGTGCGTGCGCAGGAGAAGGTCGTCCTTGATGAAAAGCGTGTCCCACTTGTCGCGGGCCGGATGGTGGGGCGGGAAGTTCAGGGCCTCGAAGTTGTAATAATCCGTTTCGATCTCGGGCCCTTCCTCGATGGCGTAGCCCATGCCGAGGAAGATCCGCTCGATCTCCTCCTGGAACAGGACGAGGGGATGGGCGGCGCCCACGTAGCGCCGCTGCCCGGGGAGGGTCAGGTCAACGGTCAACTTGCCAGAAGCGCTCGCCGTGGCCTTGACTTGGCCCTCCAGACTAACGATCCGTTCTTGGACGAAGCTCTTGACCTCGTTCACGAGCTTCCCGGCTTCCCGTCTCTCCTCGGCCGGCGCGGCCTTGAGCTCTTCGAACAAACCGGTGACGAGGCCCTTTTTCCGGCCCAGGTACTGGTTTTTCAGGTCCTCGAGGGCCTTGGGGTCCTTGACGCGGTCAGCCGCGGTCTCGAACTCCCTCTTCAGGCCTTCGATCCTGTCCTTGAGGGTGGCCATGTCCCACCCCGCTCAGGCCGCGGCTTGCTTGGTCTTCTCGGCCAGGTGGGAGAAGGTCTGCGGGGCGTTCACGGCCAGGTCGGCCAGGATCTTGCGGTCGAGGGCGACGCCGAGCGTTTTCAGGCCCTTGATGAATCGGCTGTAGGTCGTGCCGTTGATCTCGGCCGCGGCCGTGATCCGGACGATCCACAGGGCGCGGAAGGTCCGCTTCTTGGCCCTCCGGTCGCGGTAGGCGTAGAGCAGGGACTTCTCGACAGCTTCCTTGGCCGTGCGGTAATTCCGGCTCTTGGCGCCCCAGTATCCCTTGGCCAGGCCGAGGGTCTTCGCCCGCCGGGCTCTCCTCTTGGTGCTTCGTTTGACGCGTGGCATGGTTCACTCCTTATGCGTTCGGCCCGGCCTCAGAACTCGTACGGCAGCATCGACTTGACGGCCCTGCGGTCGGCCTGGCTGGCGACGGCCTTCTGGCCGAGATGTCTCTTTCTCTTGGCGGCCTTTTTCGTCAGGATATGGCTCTTATTGGCCTTGCTGTGCAGAACCTTTTTCTTGGCCGTGACCTTGAATCTCTTTTGGGCTCCCTTGTGGGTTTTTAGCTTTGGCATCCTTTCCTCCTTGCTTCGTGGGGACCAACAGGGCGGAAACGGCCCAATCCTGTTTCCGCGCTTCTCCATCCTGGGCTGCCAGGTCTTTCATATCGATCTTGACCCTGTCGAGGACCTGCTGGCCGAGCTCCGGTTTTTGCTTTTCGCGCCCTCGGAGCATGACCGTCACCTTGACCTTGTTGCCTTCTTCGATAAACCGCTTGATGTGCTTCATCTTGAAGTCGTAGTCGTGGACGCTGATCTTGGGCCGGAACTTGATCTCCTTGATCTGGATCTGCTTCTGATGCTTCTTGGCCTGGTGCTCTCGCTTGTGCTCTTCATAAAGGAACTTGCCGTAGTCCATGATCCGGCAGACGGGCGGCTGGGCGGTGGGCGCGATCTCCACGAGGTCCAGGCCGCGTTCGCGGGCGAGCTGGATCGCCTGGGCCGTGGGCAGGACCCCCAGCTGGTTCTTCTCCTCGTCGATGACGCGGATCTCCTTCGCCGGGATCATTTCGTTGATCCGGTGGGCCTTGGCCTTGTTGACGACAGGATGGTAGGAGTGTCGCTTAAAAATGTTTGTCCTCCTCTAGAAACTCACGGTGAGATCTTTTTGGGCGTCGATATCTTTGACCTTGTCGATGAACCGGGCAATCTCGACCTCGCCCTTGTCGCCCTGGCCGTGGACCCGGAGCGAGGCCGTCCGCCGCTCGACCTCCTTGTCGCCGACGACGAGAAGGAGCGGGATCTTCTGGAGCTCTGCCCCGCGGATCTTCTTGCCGATCTTCTCGCGGCTGCCGTCCACGACGGAGCGCAGGCCGCGGCCCTGGAGCATCGCGTCGAGCTCGCGGGCGTAGGCCTCGTGGCGGTCGGCGATGGGCAGGATGACCACCTGGACGGGGGCAAGCCAGACGGGAAAGCTCCCCTTGTAGTGTTCGATGAGGATGCCGAAGAACCGCTCGAGCGAGCCGAGCAGGGCCCGGTGGACCATGTAAGGCCGGTGAGCCTGGCCGTCCTCGCCTGTGTACGTCATTTCGAAGCGCTCGGACATGTTAAAGTCGAACTGGATGGTCGTACACTGCCAGAAGCGGCCGATGGCGTCCTTGATCTTGATGTCGATCTTGGGGCCGTAGAAGACCGCCTCGCCCTCCATCCGCTCATAGGGCAGGCGCCGGGCGGCGAGGGCCTTGACGAGCGAGGCCTCGGCTTGCTGCCACATGGCCTCGCTACCGGCGTACTTGGACGGATTCCGGGGGTCGCGGACCGAAAGCTCGATCTTGTTGTCCTTGAAGCCGAAGGCGGCCAGAAGGCTGATCGAAAAGTCCAGGACCCGGAGGATCTCGTCGTCGATCTGCTCCGGAGTGCAGATGATGTGCGCGTCGTCCTGGGTGAAGCCGCGGACGCGGAGCAGGCCGTGCAGGACGCCGCTCCGCTCGTAGCGGTAGACTGTCCCGAGCTCGGCCCAGCGCAGCGGCAGGTCGCGGTAAGACCGCCCCCGCGACTTGTAGATCAGGATGTGGAACGGGCAGTTCATCGGCTTGATGTAATAGTTCTGCTCGTCGATCTCCATCGGCGAGTACATGCTGTCCTTGTAGAAGCCGAGGTGGCCCGAGATCTGCCAGAGGGTCTCGCGCCCGATGTGCGGCGTGTAGAGAATGTCGTACCCGCCGGCCCAGTGCCGCTCGCGCCAGTACTGCTCGATGACGGCCCGGACCCGGGCGCCCTTGGGGTGCCAGAGGGTTAACCCGCCGCCGAGCTCGTCGGCGAAGCTGAAGAGGTCGAGCTCCGGCCCGAGCCGGCGGTGGTCGCGGGCCTTGGCCTCCTCGAGGAGCGCCAGGTGCTCGTCGAGGTCCTTCTTGGTGAAGAAGACGGTCCCGTAGATCCGCTGGAGCTGCCGGCCCTTCTCGTCGCCCTTCCAGTAGGCGCCCGAGACCGACAGGAGCTTGACGTTCTCAAGGACGCCGGTCGAGGGGACGTGCGGGCCGAGGCAGAAATCGACGAACCGCCCCTGCCGGTAACAGGTGACCTGGGCGTCCCCCTTCTCGCGGATGAGCTCGACCTTGAGCGGCTGACCCATCTCCTCGAAGAGCTTGATGGCCTCTTCCTTGGGCATGACGAGCCGTTCGACGGGGATGTCCGCCCTGGCCAACTCCTTCATCTTCTTCTCGATTCTCTCCAGGTCCTCAGGGGTGAAGGGCTCGTCGCGCAGGAAGTCGTAATAGAAGCCGTTCTCGACGGCCGGACCGATGCCCGTCTTGGCCTCTGGATAGAGCTCGAGGACGGCATGGGCCAGGAGGTGGGAGGCGCTGTGGCGGAGCACCTCGAGGGCCTCGGACGACCCGGGATCGACGAGAGAAACCTCGGCGTCGGCGTCGATCGGCGCCCGAAGGTCGCAGAGGACGCCGTTGACCCGGGCCGCGACCGGCCGGCCGGGCTTCCCGAACCGGGGCAGGAGATCCCAGACGCAGGCCCCTTGGTCGGCCGGGTAGAACGAATCCTCGATCTTGATCTTGATCTGTCGTTTCATGCTCAGCAATCGCAACGGTTCACAAGGGCAGGCGTTTCAAGGACGGTCCCCCTCGGGGCCTCTTGCATTCTGACCGTGTGAAACACTGGTAGGCGCGGAGGGAATTGAACCCACGGCCTCTTCCGTGTCAGGGAAGCGCTCTCCCACTGAGCTACGCGCCTAAACTTCGTTGTTTAAAGCTGTTATATCTTAAGGAATTCGGCCGGGACTGTCAATACTGCGGCCAATTACGGGGTCGGGCCGGGGCCGCCCGGGAGGGGGCGGTTGGCCGGGCGGGTCGGATGGGGTATAATCGGGCCATCCTCCCTTGAAAGGACCTCCGGAGTGATCGGCATCCTCTCCGATTCCCACGACAACCTGGTCATGCTCCGCCGGGCCGTGGCCCTGTTCAACGACCTCGGCTGCGACCTGGTCATCCACGCCGGGGACTTTGTCGCCCCGTTCGCGGCCGCCGAGCTCCGAAGCCTCCGCTCGCCGGTCAAGGCCGTCTTCGGCAACTGCGACGGGGAGCGGGCCGGGCTGGCCAAGGTGTTCGAGGGCTTGGGCGAGGTCCGCGATGCCCCTCTGTCCTTCACCCATGCCGGCCTCAGGTTCGCCGTATGCCACCTGGACGGGTCGGTGCCGGGATACCTGGCGTCGATCCCCTGCGACATCCTCGTCTTCGGACACACGCATAAGCCATTATCGGAACAGAGGAACGGCGTTCTCGTCGTCAACCCGGGCGAGGCGGGAGGATGGCTCCACGGCCGGAGCACGGCGGCCCTTCTCGAGCCCGCGACGAGGACCGTCAACTTCCTCGACTTAGCCTGAAAGGAGGGCCCCATGCCTCATCCGATCAACCGCCGGCAAACCCCCGGCTGGAAACAAGCCCGCCGGCCCCTGCCGCCGCCGCGCCCGTCCGGTTATATCAAGAGGGGCCCCGGACATAAAACCGGCCCGGGCCGGCCTGCGAAGCGTGGGTAAAGGAGGCCCGGCCCCCTCCCGGGGGGACCGGCCCTTTATAACTTTTTTTCGGACCTCCGCGGCCGGTCTCCGCCGGTTGCATTAACCCCCTTATTGTAATATACTTGCTTCCTCCTTCGTGACAATTGAATCTGGAGAAATGTCGGAAGGTGGAGTTTTTATTTTTTTATAAGGAGAGAGTGCTGTGAAGAGAGTCATCATCATGGGGGCCGCCGGACGCGACTTCCACAACTTCAACACCTATTTCCGTGACAACCCCGATTACCGGGTCGTGGCCTTCACCGCCACACAGATCCCGGACATCGAGGGCCGCAAGTACCCCGCAGCCTTGGCGGGCAAGCTCTACCCCAAGGGTATCCCCATCTACGCGGAGGCCAATCTCGACAAGCTCATCGCCGCCCATAAGGTCGACGACGTCCACCTCGCCTACAGCGACCTCTCCCACGCGTACGTCATGGATAAGGCCTCCCAGGTCATGGCCGCGGGCGCCAATTTCGTCCTCCTCGGCCCCGACGATACGATGATCAAGAGCAAGAAGCCCATCGTCTCCGTCTGCGCCGTCCGGACCGGCTCGGGCAAGAGCCAGACCAGCCGCAAGGTGGCCACGATCCTCAAGGAGAAGGGCCGCCGCGTGGTCGCGATCCGGCACCCGATGCCCTACGGCGACTTGGTCAAGCAGAAGGTCCAGCGTTTCGCCACCTACGCCGACCTCGACAAGCACGAGTGCACGATCGAAGAGCGGGAGGAATACGAGCCCCACATCGACCGCGGCATCATCGTCTATGCCGGCGTCGACTACGGGGCCATCCTCCGCCAGGCCGAGAAGGAGGCCGACGTCATCCTCTGGGACGGCGGCAACAACGACTTCTCCTTCTACAGATCGGACCTCGAGATCGTCGTCGCCGACCCCCACCGGGCCGGGCATGAGCTCTCCTATTACCCCGGGGCGGTCAATTTCCGTCGGGCCAAGGTCATCGTCATCAACAAGATGGACACGGCCACACAGGAAGGCATCGACCTCGTCCTGGCCAACGCCAAGAAGGTCAATCCCAAGGCGACGATCATCCGGGCCAACTCCCCGACCATCGTCAAAGACGGCGGCCGGATCACCGGAAAGCGCGTCCTCGTCATCGAGGACGGCCCGACCCTGACCCACGGCGGCATGAAGTACGGCGCGGGCATCGTCGCCGCCCAGAAGTACGGCGCGGCCGAGATCATCGACCCCCGTCCCTATGCCGTGGCCAGCATCAAGAAGACCTTCGAGAAGTACAACCACCTCGACAAGGTCCTGCCGGCCATGGGTTACGGCGAGAAGCAGTGCAGCGACCTGGCCGCGACCATCGAGGCCGTCCCCTGCGACCTCGTCGTCAGCGCGACGCCCATCGACATCACCCGGGTCATCAAAGTGAGCAAGCCCATCCTCCGGGTCGGCTACGAGCTCGAGGAGATCGGCTCGCCGACGCTCAAGGACGTGCTCAAGAAGTTCTGAGCCTGTGATGAAACCGAAAGTCGCCCTCATCGCCTTCGGCGGCAACGCGCTGCTCCCCGACAATCAGCGGGGCCTGCAGGCCGAACAGATGCGCAATGCCCAGAAGGCGGCCGAGCTCATGGTGCCCATCATCTGCAAGGGCTACGAGCTCATCGTCGTCCACGGCAACGGGCCGCAGGTCGGGAACCTCCTCATCCAGATGGAGGAGGCCGTGACCAAGATCCCGCCCTACACGCTCGACGTCTGCGACGCCATGACCGAGGGCAGCATGGGCTTCATGCTCGAGCGGGCCATCACGAACGAGCTCCGGCGCCGGTCTATCGACAAGGAGGTGGCGTCGCTCGTCACCCAGGTCGTCGTGGACCGTGATGACCCGGCCTTCACCAAGCCGACCAAGCCCGTCGGGCCTTTTTATTCCCGGTACCGGGCCCAGATGCTGGCCCGGGAGAAGAAGTGGACCATGGTCGAGGACGCCGGCCGCGGCTACCGCAAGGTCGTCCCCTCGCCCAAGCCGATCGACGTCGTCCCCAAGGGCGTCATCCGGGACCTCGTTCACGCCGGCCGGGTCGTCATCGCCGCCGGGGGCGGCGGCATCCCCATCATCATCAACAGCCGGGGGCTGTTCGAGGGCGTCGAGGCCGTCATCGACAAGGACTACGCCGCGAGCCTGCTGGCCCGCGAGGTCGGCGTCGACCTTTTCATCATCCTGACGGCCATCGAGCGCGTTTATATCGATTTCGGCAAGCCAGGCCAGAGGGAGGCCCCCGTCCTGACGGTCGAGGAAGCCAAGAAGCACCTGGCGGACGGGCAGTTCCCGCCGGGGTCCATGGGTCCCAAGATCCGGGCGGCCGTCGAGTACATCGAGGCCGGCGGGCTCGAGGTCCTCATCACCAAGGACGCCCATCTCAAGGCCGCCCTGCTCAACCGGTCGGGGACCCGCATTGTTGCCGCCGCATAGGAGAACCCGCGATGGAAAAAGATTTCTTATCGATCCGCGACTTGAGCCTCTACGAGTTCAGCCAGATGCTCGACCTCGCGGCTGAGATCAAAAAGCACCCGCGCAAGTTCCGCCAGGCCCTCGAGGGGAAGATCCTGGCTATGATCTTCCAGAAACCGTCCCTCAGGACACGGATAACCTTCGAGGCGGGCATGCTCCAGCTCGGCGGCGAGGCCATCTACCTCGCCCCGTCCGATATCCAGATGGGCAGCCGCGAGAGCGCTTACGACATCGGCAAGAACCTCGAGCGCTGGGTCGACGGGATCATGATCCGGACCTTCGGGCACCGGATTGCCGTCGACCTGGCCCGAAGCACGCGCATCCCGGTCATCAACGCCCTGACCGACCTCTCCCACCCCTGCCAGGGCATGGCCGACTTCTTCACCCTGCGGGAGCACAAGGGCGGCCTGGCCGGCCTGAAGCTGGCCTACGTCGGCGACGGGAATAACGTCAGCCACAGCCTCCTCCTGGCCGCGGCCCGGGGAGGGACGAAGATGGCCGTGGGGACGCCGGCGGGCTACGAGCCGAACCCGGAAATCGTCCGTGCGGCCCGGGAGGACGGGAAGGGAACGGGCTTCGAGGCCGTCGTGACCAATGATCCCGAAGAGGCCGTGCGCGACGCCGACGCCGTCTACACCGACGTCTGGGCCTCCATGGGCCAGGAAGCGGAGAAGGAAAAGAGGGCCGGGATCTTCGCCCCCTTTCAGGTCAACAGCAAGCTCATGTCGCACGCCAAGAAGGGCGCGGTCTTCATGCACTGCCTGCCGGCCCACCGGGGAGAGGAGGTCACGGACGAGGTCATCGACTCGCCGAACTCCATCGTCTACGACCAGGCCGAAAACCGCCTGCACATCCAGAAGGTCATCCTTAACCTCCTCATGGGGAAAAAAGACAAGAAATGAGCAGCGAAACGAACAACTTGACCACGGTGACGCCGGACGACATCTCCCTCGTCGAACGGGAACTCGAGGCGACGTCCCACCCCCTGTCCGCCAAGGCCCTGACCGAGAAGCTGGCCTTCGAGAAGACGGCCAGCCAGCGGATGCAGGACGTCAAGAAGTACGACCCCAACTGCCGGTACGAGGTCGGCGATTTCATCTATAAGAAATACGACGAGCCCCTGACGGTCGGCAGCAAGTCCGTCGAGCACTTCCAGGGCGTGGTCATCCTCAAGGTCGTCGCCCGGACCTTCTACAAGCACTTCAACTGCGACATGCTCGAGGTTGACTACCCCGGCGGCGGGGTCTTCCGCAAGTACGTCGATTACATGAAGAAGACCCGGACCCAGGTCCTCCTCCCGGCCAACGTCGACGGCCGGAACCAGCCCGCGGAGATCATCGCCAAGAGCGAAGACCCGCGGCTGACCGAGCTGCCGATGACCGAGCGGGACCTCAAGACGCTCGAAAAGCACCTCCGGATCGAACTCGCCCGCAGCCCGAAGTTCTTCGGCTGGGGCGATCACTGGCAGATCGCCGCAAAGAAGGTCGAAATCCCCGAAGACCGGGTTAAGGAGATCGAGAACGAGTTCGTGACGACGCGGCAATCGGCCGCGACGGAAGACCTCGTCTGCAAGTTGTTCGGCCTGGAGGCCTCGAACGACCTGTTCGACCTGACCTGCCTGAGCCTCGACTTCCTCCTCGAGAAGAAATACAAAAAGGAGTTCATCCTGCTGGCCGACGCCGGCTGGGGCAAGTGGCATCTCAAGAGGATCCTCAACGCTATGCCCGACGGGCTCCCGGTCGCGGCGCCGATGGCCCGCCTGCCCGAATTCGAGGTCGTCGAGAAGCCCGAGATGAGCATCGTGCAGGCCTTCCCGATCAAGGTCTACCTCACTTGGCGGGAGATCCTCTCGGGCGGCCTCAAGGTCCCCCGGAGCCTGGGCAAGGAGCTCTCCCACTATCGGGAGTACACGTTCACCGACGCCGAGGACAACAAGGCCCACACCGTCTATTACTTTCCGACCGCCAATTATTTCCTCGGCCTCAGGGATTTCTACACCCAGGCCAATATCCCCCAGGGCACGAGCCTGACCCTCGAAAAGACGGGACCCAATACCTTCAAGTTTTGGATCAAGAGATCCAAGAAGAAGATCTCCGTCTCTCGCCTGGTGTATGACGTCGAGAAGGATCAGTTCCAAGATACGGGCGAGGAGAGCTTCTCCTTTGCCGAGCCGAACAAGATCATCTACATCGAGCGCGAGACTTTGGCCAAGCTCCTGCCCCTCTACGAGCAGCGGGCCGACCTCGACCTGCGCGACCTGCTCATGCTCATCTTCAAGAATCCGGCCCTTGGCAGTGCCTCCCATTCGCTCCATTTCCTGAGGGCCTACCACCTCGTCGACGTCCTACGTCAGACGACCCAAGAGGACGTCGAAACGGTCCTCCTCAATACCTCCGACTTCTCCAAGTCCGATAAGAAGAAGGGCCTGTTCTATTACCAAGAGCCCTACGTCCCGAAGGAAGAGGCACCGCTCGGCTTCCCGGCCGAGGAACCCTTCGGCCGCCCGCTCGCCGAGGAGATCACGGGCGAAGAGGGCTTGCCGGGAGAGGAGATCGGCCTCGAGGCCGGTCCCGAGGAAGGCGCAGAGGCCGAGCTTTTGGGGCAGGTTTCCGCCGCGGCCGAGCCGAAGTCCAAGGGGCCCGCCGCCCCCGCGGCCAAGAAAGAGAAGCCGTTCAAGAAGAAGAAGCCCAAGGCCGAAGGGGAAAAGGTCGCCCGCCCCAAAAAAAGCGAGCGGCGCGTCATCGAAGAGAAGATCGCCGAGGAAGAGTCCGTCCAGGAAGCCCTGTCCGCGATCAAGGAAAAAGAGGACGAGGGCCCCGAGACGCGCGCCCGGGAGAAGAAAGAAGAATTCAAGCCCGTGGCCAAAGAAGAGCCCAAATTCGGCATCTTCGGCGACCTCCTCAAATCGGCCCTCAAGAAAAAGGACGACAAGAAGCCCGAGGCCGAAGCGGAGGCGGAGGGCGAGCCCGAAAAGAAGTGATCCGAGCCCGTCCGGCGGGGCGGGCCGGCCCTATTTCAGGATGTCGCGGACCGCGCCCTTGCGCCGTGTCACCCCCATCTCATCGAGAAGCTCGAGAAGGGGGATGGCGTACTTGCGCGACAGCCCCGTCAGCGTCTTGAAATCCGCGACCGTCAGTTCCTTCCTTCCGAAAGCGCGGAGCTTTTCCACGATCTCGTCGAGCCAGCGCGAGTGGATGATGAACCCGTCCCTGCCCTCGACGATCTTCTTCCGTTCCATGAGCACGGCGAGGAGCCTTTGGAGCCGGCCGGGGTTTAGCCGGAACCGGCGTCGGAGGTCGTCGAGCGAGACGTGCCCGAACTCCCCCTCGAGGAACAACGACTCCATGTCGGCCAGGACCTTCTCGTCCTCTGCGGACAGCGGCGCACGGTAGCCGACGAGCTCGGCCGCGCCCCCGACGAGCGACACACGCCCTTCCTTGGCCAGCATCCGGAGGGCCAGGACGAGGACATTCGGGGCCACGCCGAACCTCTTCTCGATCTTTTCGAAAGGCACGGTCCGCTGGGCAGGATGCTTCTTGTGATACTGCGCGAGATAGGCGGCCACCCGCCGGCAGAGGAAATCCAGGCTGTCCTGGAGGACGAACGCGAGCGGCGAAAAAGAGAGGATGCGGATCTTCGCCTCGGCCTCGAGCCCGCGGGCCAGCTCCTCGACCCGGGCCGCGTCGAGCCGCGAGAAACCGAGAACATCCTCGGAGCTCAGCCCCCGGATCCCGCGGACCTCCGCGAGGACCAGGATCATCTCCGCCTCTCCCTCGGCCAGCCGCTCGAGGAGCTCCCGCCGTCTCGGAGGCTTGATTTCGGCGGCCGGCGAGGGAAAGAGGACGATGCCATGGCCGACGGGCCGGCCGTCTTCCGACATGGCCTCGAAGCGGTCCCGCCACCGCGCGTCCACGGGCGCAGCCGTGGTCACGAGGGCCCAGCGGGTCTCCGCCTTCGGGATCTTGTATCCGGCGATGACCGCCTGGACCCGCTTCCCGTGGAGAACGACGACCGCCCGGCCGTCCGGCCCGAGCTCCTTCACCGTGAAATCGAGGGAAGCGTCGAACGAGGTCGTGGTCATCGCGATATCTCTTGCGCGTCGGCCTCCGGCGCCGGGGCCAGGCCCATCCGCTGGAGGACCGGGTCGCAGGAAACAAGGATTACACGAACCCGGTCGCCCAAGTCAAACAATTTCCGGCGCCGCCGCGGCCGGTGCGCCCGTCCGCCCGGCCCCCGGCGCCGGTCGCCGTCGAGGTCGCGGAAGGCGAGCAGCCCCTCGACGAAATAGTCGTCGAGCTCGACGATGAGACCGGACTTCGTCACGTCGACGACGACCCCGGTGAACTCGTCGCCGAGCCGCTCTTTGAGCAGGCGGAAGATCCGCCATTCGACCAGGGCCTGTTCGGCGGCGTCGGCGCGACGCTCCCGCTCGCTCGACTGGCGCGCGGTCCGCTCGAGATCGTTGTCCCATCCCCTCCCCGTCTCGAGCGCACACTTCAGGATGCGGTGGACGACGAGGTCCGGATAGCGTCGGATGGGGGACGTGAAGTGCGTGTAATCCGTCTTGGCCAATCCGTAGTGGCCAACGTTCTCCGGCGAGTAGACGGCGATCTTCATGGCCCGCAGGACTTGGATGCCGACGAACTTCTCCTCCGGCCGGCCCTCGGCCTTCCGGAGGACGCGCTCGAGGTCCTGTGGCCGGATCTTGCCCGCCTCGGGCAGGGAATAGCCCAGGGGTCGGAGGATCTCCCGCAGTTTCTCCAGGTCCGCCTCGGCGGGCGCGGGATGGACCCGGTAGAGCGTCGGGACTTTCCCCGCCGTCAGGAACGAGGCTACGGCCACGTTCGCCGCGACCATGAACTCTTCGATCAGGCGATGGGCCTCATTGCGCTCGGCCGCGGCCACGGCCTTGAGCTTGCCTGCCTCGTAAATGAGCTCGGGCTCGACGAGGTCGAAGTCGAGGCTCCCCTGTTCGACGCGCCGGCCGCGCAGGGCGCGGGCCAGGTCCCGCATGAGGAGGAGATCGCCGACGAGCCCGGCATGGCGGCGCCGTTCTTCGGCGTCCCCCTCGAGGATTTTGAAGACCGACGTGTAGGTCATGCGCTCGACGGTCCGGATGACGGACGGGGCGAACTCGCTCCGCACGACCCGCCCTTCGGCGTCGATCTCCATAAGGACCGAGACCGTGAGCCTCGGCACGGCCGGCCGCAGGCTGCAGAGGTCGTTCGAGAGCCGCTCCGGCAGCATCGGCAAGGTCAGGCCGGGGAAGTAGACGCTCGTCGCCCGGTCGAAGGCCTCCCGGTCAAGAACCGTCCCGGGCCTCACATAGTGAGAGACGTCGGCGATGTGGACGCCGAGGAGGAACCGCCCGCATTCGACGGCTCGGATCGAGACGGCGTCGTCGAAATCCTGGGCCGTCTCCCCGTCGATCGTGACCGTCGGCCAGTCCAGGAAGTCGCGGCGCCCCTCGAGGTCCCGCGGCCCGATCTCGGCCGGGATGACCTCGGCTTCGCCGAGCGCGTCGTCCGAGAAGCGGGAGGCGAGGCCGTAGCGGCGGATGATGATCTCGGCGTCCACGCCCGGATCCTCGGGCCGGCCGTAAACCCTGGTCACGGCGAGGGACTTGCGGTCCGCCTCGACGATCATCCCCGGCTCCGGCGCCGGCCGGCCCTTGGATTTCAGGGCGATCTCGTCGGCCGCCGGGGAATCAAAGGCCTGGATGAAGGGGGCGCCGAAGCGCTCCCGGTAAATACCGAGCATGGTCGCGCGCTCGCGCTTCAGGATGCGGACGACCTTTCCCTCGGGCTTGCCGAAGCGGCCCTCCTCGTTCACCAGGACCTCGACCTCGTCGCCCTCGCAGACCCCGTCGGCGAAGCGGGCCGGGACAAAGATGTCGTCACCGCCGTCCGAAGGGGTGACGAAGCCGAAGCCCGGCCGCGGAGTCACGAACCGCCCCCGGACGATACCCGACCTCGGCGCCAGGAGGAACCGGCTCTTGAGCCGCCGGACGAGCCGCGACTGCTCGAGGTCCCGCAATTCCTCCACGAGCTTGGCCCGTTCGCGCCGGGTGACCTCGAGCTCGGACTGGATCCGGCCGAAGGGGAGGCCCTCGCGGTGCTTGGCGAGGAGACCCAGGATCTTGGTGCGGAGCGTCGGGCGGCTCATCGGTCAATAGTAAAAAAGCGAGACGTATGGGATCTTGTGCTTCCGCCGCTCGTCTTTGACGAGCCGCGTCCTCGCCGTGGTCTCAATCTCGGCACCGCCCGCCGCGGCCGGTCCCCCGGCCGTCTCCCGCTTCGCCCGCCCCCGGCCCGGGCGCGGAGCACGGCGCCACAGAACCTCGTCCACTCGTTCGTCGACCCTTTCGAGGGCCCCTTCGTCGGGCGGCTCCTCCGCGAGGAGGCGCGAGGCCGTCTCGAGAAGCGGCCGCAGGTCGGCCTCGCCCTCCGCGATGCCGCTCAGGCAGCGTTCCACCTCTTTGCGGGCCCGGGCCGCCTTTTCGGAGCGGGGCGCGGCGGCGATCCTCTTCCCTCCGGCGCCCCGGTCCGCGTGCTGGGCCATGGCCTTCCGGACCAGGCCATCGCAGAACGACAGCGGGAGGCCTTTCGTGCCGCGCGACCGGTCCCGCCGACTGTCGAAGGCGCGCGCGACGCCTTCGAGGACGACATCGAGCGGGACCCGGTCGGCCTCCCAGGCGGCGATGACGGCCAGGTCGCGCGGGGAGAGGAAGAACGGCGCACCCCGCCGCCGGAGGAAGTCCCGCGCGATGGCCTGGTAGTATTCGCTCTGCCCCTGGTCCGTCATGCTCTCCGGGACCGGCCTCAGGCGCCCCGGTTCCTTTCGTAGACGATCCTCAGCCCTTCGAGGATGAGGTCCGGCTCGTAATGGTCGATGGCCGGGACCTCGGGCGTGATCTCGCCGCCGAAGCCGCCCGTGGCGATGACCTTGGCGTTCTTTCCGATCTCCTTCCTGACCTCATCGATGATGTTCGTGACGAGCCCGATGTAGCCGAAATAGAGGCCGGACTGCATGCTGGATACGGTCGTCCGGCCGATGGCCTGCTTCGGCTTACGGATCTCGATCCGCGGCAGTCGTGCCGTCTTGAGGTAGAGGGCTTCGGCCGCGATCTGGATGCCCGGGGCGATGGCCCCGCCGAGGTACTCGCCCTTGGCCGAGACGGCGTCGAAGGTCGTGGCCGTGCCGAAGTCGACGATGACCGCCGGGCCGCCGTGCCTTTCATAGGCCGCCACGGCGGCCACGATCCGGTCCGCGCCGACCTCGAGCGGGTTCTCATAGAGGATGGGCATGCCGGTCCGCAATCCCGGGCCGACGACGAGCGGGTCGAGGCCGAAGTAAGTTCGGCACATCTCCTGCATGACCGGCGTCAGGGGGGGGACGACGCTCGAGAGGATGGCCGCTTCGATCTGCTTCGGATCGAGGCCGGCGACCTGGAAGAGGTTGAGGAGGACGGCCCCGTACTCGTCAGCCGTCTTGTCCCGGTCCGTTTTGATCTTCCAGCTCTTAGCGAGCTTCGGGCCGCGGAACAGCCCGACGGCGACCGTCGTGTTCCCGACATCGAACGCGAGCAGCATCGGCTCCTCCTTCTCACTCCCAGTCAAGCCCCAGGATCTCCTCAAGCGAAACGGACCCGGGCCCGCCGGCCGCCTCGAAACGTAGGCGGCCCTCAGGGGTGAGGCCCCTGAAAACCCCGGCCTTTTCGCCGCCGGCCGTCGCGACACGGACGCGGGTCCCCGGCAGAAAGGGCATCCGTTCCTCGTAGCTTCGGATGATCCTTTCCCGCCCTCCCTGGATGAGCGAATTATACCAGCAGTCGAGGGTCCGGCAAAGGGACACGAGGAGCGCTTCGCTGTCCGCGGGCCGGCCCGTGACGAGGCGAATCGAGGTCGCCGACGTCTTGAGCTCGCCTGGGAAGTCCTCCTCCTCCTGGTTGACGTTGATGCCGATCCCGACGACGGCCCAGCCCGGCCCTCCGGCCCGGAAGACGGCCTCGGTCAGGATCCCGCCGAGCTTCTTGCGGTCCCGGACGAGGTCATTCGGCCACTTCAGCCGGGCCTCGACGCCCGTCGATCCTCGGACGGCCTCGAAGGCCGCCAGGCCGGCCGCGAGCGGCAGGAGCGAGAACGGTGCCTCGAACTCCTCCGGGTCGTCCCAGCGGAGGATGAACGAGGCGTAAAGGCCGCGCCCCGGGGGCGAGTGCCAGCTTCTCCCCTTTGTGCCCCGGCCGCGCGTCTGCTCGTCAGCAACGATGACCGTGCCGTGCGCGGCGCCGGCCCGGATGAGTTCCCGGGCCGTGTCGTTGGTCGACGGGAGACTCTCGAACTTGCGGATGATCGTCCCGATGGTCATGGTTCCGCCCGCCGGCAACGCCTTTCAGGCCACTCAGGCCGCCGGAATGAGAGCGGCCAGGTTCGCCTCGAGCTTGCCGCGGCGGTCCCGCAGCCCCTCGAGCCGGGTCCGGTTCTCATCGACGACGGCCCGAGGCGCCCGGGCCGTGAAATCGGTGTTCGCGAGCTTCCCCTCGAGCTTGGCGATCTCGGTGCCGATTCTCTGGAGCTCTTTTTCGATCCGCTCTCGCTCGCCGGCCAGGCCGGCCGCGGCGTCAAACGGGATGGCCAGCTCGAAGGGCCCGGCGACACCCTTGAGGATCGATCGGCCGGCGGGGAACGCGGCCGCGAACTCGAGCTTCGAAACCCCGGCCAGGGTCTGCAGAAGTGCGGCGTGCCGGGCCAGGGCCTGTGTCTCGGCGTCGCCCGGCGATTTGACCCAGAGCTCGATCTTGGCCTTGGGGGCGATCTTGTTCTCGGTCCGTAGCTTCCGCGTCTCGACGATGACCTCCTGGAGGAGGGTCATGGCCTTTTCGGCCTCGGCGTCCGCCCACTCCGGCCGGGCCTCGGGGAATGGAGCGACGGAGACGGATCGTCCTGCGCCCGGGAGGTGCTGCCCGATCTCCTCGGTGATGAACGGCATGAACGGATGGAGGAGCCGGACGATCCGGCCGAGCGTGTCGGCCAGCACGGCCTCGGTCGTCCTGTTCCCTTCGCGCAGGCCGACCTTGGCGAACTCGATATACCAGTCGCAGAACTCGTGCCAGATGAAGTGGTAGACGAGGTCGGCGGCTTCGTAGAACTTGTACTGCTCGAGGCTCCTGGTCAGCGCCTCGATGACGGCGTTCGTCCGGCTCCGGATCCAGCGGTCGGCGAGCGAAAGCTCACTCTCCCGGACTTCGGCCGGGGTCTCGCCGAGATTCATGAGCACGAACCGCGAGGCGTTCCAGATCTTGTTGGCGAAGGCCTGGTAGCCGGCCATCCGCTCTTCGGACAGGGACAGGTCCATGCCGGGCACGGCCAGCGCCGCCAGGGTGAAGCGCAGGGCGTCCGTGCCGTACTTCTCGATCATCTCCAGCGGGTCGATGATGTTGCCCTCGGACTTGCTCATCTTGCGGCGCTTGAGGTCGCGGACGAGGCCGTTGATGAAGACCTCCCGGAACGGGATCCGCCCCCGGAACTTGAGGCCCATCATGATCATACGGGCGACCCAGAAGAAGATGATGTCGAACCCCGTCGACATCAGGTCCGTGGGGTAGAAGGTCCGAAGGTCCTCGGTCTCGTCCGGCCAGCCGAGGGTCCCGAACGGCCAGAGGGCCGACGAGAACCAGGTGTCGAGGACGTCCTCGTCCTGGTCGAGCGGACCGCCGCATCTGTCGCACTTCTCCGGCGCCTCCATGGCCACCATGATCCGTCCGCAATCCCGGCAGTACCACGCCGGGATGCGATGACCCCACCAGAGCTGCCGGGAGATGCACCAGTCGTGGATGTTGTACATCCACTCGAAATAGGTTTTCGTCCAGTTCGCCGGGATGAACTGGATCTCGCCCGACTCGACGACGCGGATGGCCTCGTCGGCGAGGGGCTTGATGCGGACGAACCATTGCCACGAAAGGTAGGGCTCGATGACGCTGCTACAGCGATAGCAGTGCCCGACGGCATGTTCGTGGTCCTCGACCTTGACGAGGAGCCCCTGCCCGGTGAGTTTCTCGACGACCTTGGCGCGGGCGGCGAACCGGTCGAGACCGGCGAAGTCCGGGCCGGCCGCCTCGGTCATCTTGCCCGCGCCGTCGATGACGATGACCTGCTCCAGGCCGTGCTTCTTGCCGAGCTCGAAGTCGACGGGATCGTGGGCCGGGGTCACCTTGACCGCGCCGGTGCCGAAGTCCCGTTCGACGCGCTCGTCGGTGATGACCGGGATGGGCCGGTTCTGGAGCGGCAGGATGACGCGTTTGCCGTGGAGGTGCGCGTAACGCTCGTCATCGGGGTGGACGGCCACGGCCGTGTCGCCGAGCATGGTCTCCGGCCTCGTCGTGGCCACGACCACCGAGTCGCTCGACCCTTCGACCGCGTAGCGGATGTACCAGAGCTTCCCGCGGAGGTCCTTATGCTCGATCTCGATGTCCGAGAGCACCGTCCGGCAGTGCGGGCACCGGTTGACGAGGAAATAGTCACGGTAGATCAGCCCCTCGTTATAAAGGGAAACGAAGACCTGGTTGACGGCCCGGCTGAAGTCCGGGTCCATGGTGAACCGCTCGCGCGACCAGTCGAGCGACGCGCCGAGCTTCTTGAGCTGGCCGGTAATGACCCCGGCGTACTTGTTCTTCCAGTCCCAGGCGATGCGGAGAAACTCCTCGCGTCCGACCTTCTCCCGGGTCAGGCCCTTTTCGGCCAGCCTCTTCTCGATGACATTGTGGACGGCGATCGAGGCGTGGTCGGTGCCGGGAAGCCACAGGCAGTTGTAGCCCAGCATCCTCTTCCAGCGGGTGATGATGTCGGGCAGGGTGAAGCAGAGGGCATGGCCCATGTGCAGGATGCCGGTGACGTTCGCCGGCGGCAGGACCATGGAGAACTTGGGCTTGGCGGACTTGGCGTCGGCGACGAAAAGGCCTTCGTCCAGCCAGAACTTGGCCCACTTCTCCTCGACCGGCTTGGGATTGTAGATCTTTCCGAGTTGTCGTTCTTCGTTCATGGGATCACCGCATAGGTTCGTGATTCCGCGGGGATGTCAGGTCCTGTCCTTCGGCCCCCGGCCGTTCCCCCCGGGCGGCAAGACCGGGTCCTCGGGAAGCGTCGCCGGGACGGACCTCGCCTCGATGAGGTCGCGGACGGCCGCCGCCAGCCGTTCCGAATCGAACGGCTTCTGGAAGACGCCGTCGTTGTCCGGGACGCTCTTCGCGGCGTCCAGGCCGTCGAAGGTCCCTTTGAGGAAGAGGAGGGGAACGCGCCGGAAATCCTCCCGGAGCCGGAGCAGCCGTCCGACCTCCAGGGGGTCGCGGCCGGGCAGGGACGTGCTGACGAGAATGGCGTCGGGACGGACCGCTTCCGCGGCTCCGAGGAGTTCGTCACCGTTCTCGACCGGGAACAGGCGGAACTCTGGCTCCGGGAAGGCGAGCTGGACGGCCCTCTGGACCGAAACGCTCACGTCGGCGACGATGATCTTGTAAGGCACTGAAGAACCCTATAATGGACACAACATCCAGAGAATAATCAATTTAATCTACCCTTTTCGCCACCGGCTGTCAATCAAGCCCGGCTTTCCAGGCCAAAGGGCGAGGGACGGGAGGAGCTGTCCCCTCACGGGGACAGTCCCTCGGCTGCCGTTCCTCTTGCTGGGCCCCTGCGCGGGGCGCGCCCGTCTTTCAACTGCGCCGGGCCGTCTTGACTGGAAGGCCGATATCCGTATGATATTAAGATACCCGATGAAGGCTTAGACAGTGGAAGTTTCGGCCAAGGACAATCTCCTCCGCTCCTGGAAGGAAATCGCCGCCTACCTCGGCTACGACCAGCGGACTTGTTACCGCTGGGAGCAGAAGTTCGGCATGCCCGTCCACCGGGCCGAGGCAGGGGCCTCGAAATCCCACGTCGTCGCGTACAAAGACGAGCTCGACCGATGGTTCCAGGCGACCTTCACGAACTCGAGCCGGCCCGCGCCGCCCAAGCCCGCGCCGCACCCCGCGGCCCGATGGTTCTTCGCCGGCCTCGTCCCAGTCATCGCCGCCGCGGTCTTTCTGATCGTCAGGCCGCGGACGCCGGCGCACGGCCAGCCGGCCGATTTCCACATCCGGGACTCGACCCTGATCATCACCGACGAGCGCGGGAAAGAGGTCTGGCGCAAGGACACGAAGGTCGAGGGACTGGCAGAGGAGGGCTGGTATCGGGCTCATTTTCAGCTCGTGGACCCGACGCAGCCCGGCATCCGCCTGCCGTCCCTCGTCATCAGGGACTTCGACGGCGACGGCCGGAACGAGGTCCTCTTCGCCGTTCAGAAGAGGGATGACGCCTACGGCGAGGGCAGCCTCTATTGCTACGACAGCCGCGGTACGGAGATGTGGCACTTCGCCGCCGGGCGGGAGATGCGCTTCGGCGGCCGGACGTACTCCCCCGACTATCGGATCGGCGGCTTCGGGCTCCACGACTCGAACGGCGACGGCCTCCAGGAGATCGTCGTCATCTCCTATCAATATCCCCAGTGGCCTTGCCAGCTCGCCCTTCTCGACTGTCACGGCCGGAAGCTCGGCGAATTCTGGAATTCCGGATATCTGGACCACATCGCCTGGCAGGACCTCGACGGCGACGGCCGCGAGGAGTTGATCGTCGCCGGCGTCAACAACGAGTACGGAGGGTGCCTCGCCATTTTCGACCCGGCCCGCATCGACGGATGCTCTCCGCAGACCGGGGAGTTCAGGTCCGATACCCTGCCCAATGGATCGGAAAAATATTATGTCCTCCTCCCCCGAACGGACGTCAGCCTGGCCTCCGGCGACATCGTGGAGGGGATCCCCCATTTCGGCGTCACGGGAAACAAACGGCTGAGCGTTTTCACGGACTGCAGCTTGACCTTCGAGTTCGATTTCAGCCTGCGCTGCCTGAACGTCGACTTCAGCCACGGGTTCATGATGAGGCACAACGAGCTCCGGGCGGCGGGCAAGATCCGGAGCTCCCTCGCCGACCCGGCCTACCGCGAATTGATGCGGAGGGGAGTCCGCTACTGGACGGGGGCCGGGTGGGCGGCCGAGGCGACACCGGACCTCGCCAACGCCCGGGCCGGGAAATAGGCCGGCCTGGACCGCGTCAATAATCCACGGACACGGAATTCTCGCCGAGCAGGGCCTCGATCTTCTTCAGCAGGTCCTCGGTCGGCGCGACCCTCTGGACTTCGGCGCTCCGGGCCACGACCCGGTAGGAGTGGGGTGTCTCGAGTTCGAAGAAGACAGGGCATTTGCCCTCATGGGCGTCGAGGATCGACTTGAGCTCGCTGATCGTCGCCTCCTCGAGCCCCGGCAGGAAGACTCGGACGATGACCCGCTTGGCCTGGGTCTCGAAGGCGTCGGCCAGCGGCGTCGCCTGGCTGAGGCTGATACGCCGGTTCTCCCCCTCCCCCTGGTATCTTCCTTTGACCAGGAGGAGCTGGCCTTCGCGGATGTAAGCCCCGTGCTTGCCGAAGGCGTCGGGGAAGGCGACGACCTCGATCCGGCCGGCCATGTCCTCGAGGACGAACGTGGCCATCCGCTCGTCCTTCTTCGTCCGGAGCTGCTTGATCGTGGTGACAATGCCGGCGACGCGGATCTCTTTGTCGAAGTCCCGGTCGTCGTCGAGCTCGCCCAGATTGTGGGAGACGAGCTTGCGGAGCCGGTCCTTGTACTGGGCGAGGGGATGGCCGGTGACATAGAAGCCGAGGGCGTCCATCTCGTAGGAGAGGACGTGGGATTCGTCCCACTCCCGCATTTCCTGGACCTCCTGGGGCACGGGCGGGGTCTCGACGGCGCTGCCGCCGAAGAGGAGGTTCTGCCGGGCGACCTTGGCCTTCTGGACGTCATGGCCGAACTCGATCATGCGGTCGAGCATGTGGTAGCACTGGGAGCGCTTCCAGCCGAGCGAATCGAAGGCCCCGGCCTTGATCAGACTTTCGATGGCCTTGCGGTTGAGGACCTTCGTGTCGTGGTCGAGGAACAAGTCGAAAGGTGAGGCGAACGGCCCGCCCTTCCTGCGGATCCCGAGGATCTCCTCGACCGCGGCCTGGCCGACGTTCTTGACCGCGGCGAGGCCGAAGCGGATGTCCCCCTCCTCGACCGTGAACGGGAAGTCGCTTTTGTTGATGTCCGGCGGCAGGACCTTGATGCCCATGTCGTGGCACTCGCCGATGTACTTCACGACCTGCGGCGTCGCCCCTCGTTCCGCCTCGGACGTCAGGAGCGCCGCCAGGTAATGCTCGGGGTAATGGGACTTCAAGTAGGCGGTCTGGTAGGCGAGCAGGGCGTAGGCCGCGCTGTGGGACTTGTTGAAGCCGTACTCGGCGAATTCCTTGATCTGCTCGAAGAGCTTGTCCGCCTTGGGCTGGCTAATCCCCTTCTTCTTCGCCCCCTGGAGGAACTTCTGTTTCTGGGCCTTCATCGTCTCCTTGTCCTTCTTGCCCATGGCCTTGCGGAGGAGGTCGGCTCCGGCCAGGGTGAAGCCGGCCAGGTCGGTCGCGATCCGCATGACCTGCTCCTGGTAGACGATGATGCCCCGCGTTTCTTTGAGGATGGGGTTGAGCTCGGCGAGCTCGTACGTGACGCGGTCGGGGTGGTTCTTGCGGTGGATGAACTCGTCGGTCATGCCGCTCTTGAGGGGGCCCGGGCGGTAGAGGGCGTTGAGGGCGATGAGGTCGCGGAACTGCTCCGGCCGGAAGCGGCAGAGGAGGTCCTTCATCCCCGGGCTCTCGAACTGGAAGACGCCGTCCGTGTTCCCGGCCTGGAAGAGCTCGAACGTCCGGGCGTCGTCGAGCGGGAGGCCGTTGACGTCGATCTCCTCGCCCTTGTCCTTCCGGATGATGCGGAGGGTGTCGTCGATGACGGTCAGGTTCCGCAGGCCGAGGAGGTCCATCTTGAGGAGGCCGAGGGCCTCGACGTCGCCCATGGCGTACTGGGTCGTGATCTCGCCCTTGGCCGACTGGTAGAGCGGCATGAACTCGACCAGGGGCTTGGGGGTGATGACGATGCCCGCCGCGTGGATCGAGGGGTGGCGGACCTGGCCCTCGATCCTCTGGGCGATGGCCAGGAGCTGGGCGATCTTCGAGTTCCGGTCCCGGAGTTCCCTGAGCTCAGGCACGTTCTTCAGCGCTTCGGCGATGGTCGAGTCCGGGCCGAAGGGGATCATCTTCGCCACCCGGTCGACCTCGGGCAGCGGCACCTCGAGGACGCGGCCGACGTCGCGGATGGCGCCGCGCGCGGCCATGGTTCCGAAGGTGATGATCTGGCAGACGTTCTCCTGGCCGTATTTCCGGGTCAGGTACTCGATCATCTCGCCGCGCCGCCGGCCGCAGAAGTCCATGTCGATGTCGGGCAGGCTGATGCGCTCCGGGTTGAGAAAGCGCTCGAAGAGAAGGTCGTACTCGAGGGGGTCGATCTCGGTGATATCCAGGGCGTAGGCGAGGAGGCTGCCGGCCGCCGAGCCCCGGCCCGGCCCGACCGGGATCCCTTTCTCCCGGGCGGCCTTGAGCAGGTCCCAGACGATGAGGAAATAGCCCTCGAATCCCATTTGCCGGATGAGCTTGATCTCGCGCTTCAGCCGGTCCTCGTACTCCGCCTCGGTATGGGCGTGCTCGCCGTTCGCGGCCCGCGACGCCCGCTTCTCCATCCGGCGGCGGAAGCCCTCCCAGGCGATCTCCTCGAAGTACCCGCTCAGGGTCTTGCCTTCGGGCGGGGTGAAGTTCGGCAGGAAATACTTCTTCGAGGGAAATTCGAACTCGCAGCGGGCGGCGATGCGGGACGTGTTCTGGAGGGCCTCGGGCGTGTCCCCGAAGAGCTCGCGCATCTCGTCGCCGGACTTGAAGTAGAACTGGTCGGTCGAGAACTTGAGGCGGTCCGGGTCGGAGATCTTCCTGTTCGTCTGGATGCAGACGAGCACGTCCTGGCTCTCGGCGTCCTCCCGGCGGGCGAAGTGGATATCGTTCGTGGCGACGAGGGGCAGGTCGAGCCGCCGGGCCAGGTCGATGAGGAGCGGGTTCGTGGCCTTCTGGTCCGGCAGGCCGTGGTCCTGGAGCTCGACGTAGAAGTCCCCCTTGGGGAAGATTGCAGCGTATTCCCGGGCCGCGTCCTCGGCCTTTTCGGCGAAGCCGCGGACGAGCCAAGCGTTGAGCTCGCCCTTGAGGCAGCTCGAGAGGCCGATGAGCCCCTCGGCGTGGGCGGCCAGGAGCTCCTTGTCGATCCGGGGGCGGTAGTAGAAGCCCTCGAGGTAGCTCTGGGTCAGGAGCCGGCAGAGGTTGCGGTACCCCTGCTCGTTCCGGACGAGGAGGATGAGGTGGAAGTGGTGGATGTCGTTCGCCGCGCCGGGCTTCTTGTCGAAGCGGCTCCCCGGGGCGACGTAGACCTCGCAGCCGAGGATGGGCTTGACGCCCCGGGCCTTGGCTTCCTTGAAGAACTGGACGGCGCCGAAGATATTGCCGTGGTCGGTGATGGCCACGGCCGGCATGTTGTTCCGGAAGGCCGCATCGACGAGGTCCGTGATCTTCAGGGCGCCGTCGAGGACGCTGTATTCGGAGTGGTTGTGGAGGTGAACGAAGGTCGGTTCCATTTATCCCTGTCCCGAAAGAACGGCCCGGGCCTGGCGGCCCTCTATTCCCACTCGATCGTCCCTGGCGGCTTGGTCGTGATGTCGTACACGACGCGGTTGACGCCACGGACCTCGTTGACGATGCGTGTCGAAATCTTCGCCAGCAGCCGGGGCGTGGCCGGATACCAGTTGGCCGTCATCCCGTCCGTGCTCTGGACGAGCCGGACGACGACGACCCGCTGGTAGGTCCGTTGGTCGCCCATGACGCCGACCGAGCGGACCGGCAGGAGGACGGCAAAGGCCTGCCAGAGCTTCTTGTAAAGCCCGCCCCTGCGGACCTCCGAGATGACGATGTCGTCGGCCGCCCGCAGGATATCGAGGCTCTCGCGGTCGACTGCGCCGATCACCCGGACCGCGAGTCCCGGCCCGGGGAACGGGTGCTGGTGGATGAACTCCTTGTCGACGCCGAGCTCCAGGGCCAGGGCCCGGACCTCGTCCTTGAAGAGCTCGCGGAGCGGCTCGATGAGCTTGAAGCGGAGGCCCTCCGGCAGCCCGCCCACGTTGTGGTGGGACTTGATGACGGAGGACGGGCCCTTGACCGGGTTCGATTCGATGACGTCCGGGTAGATCGTCCCCTGGGCCAGGAACTGGGCTCCGCCGATCCTCATCGCTTCCCGCTCGAAGAGGTGGATGAAGAGCCGGCCGATCGTTTTGCGTTTCTTCTCCGGTGCGGAGATGCCGCGGAGCTTGCCCAGGAACAGGTCCGAGGCGTCGATGCCCAGGACCTTGAGGGCGAACTTGTGCCGGAAGGCTTCCATGAGGGCCTCGTACTGGCCCTTGCGGAGCAGGCCGTTGTCGATGAAGATGCAGACGAGCTGACTGCCGATGGCCTTGTGGATGATGAGCGAGGTGACGAGGGAATCGACGCCGCCGGACAGCCCGCAAATGACTTTCCGCTTGCCGACGGTCTTCCGGATCTCGCCGACCTTGCGCTCGATGAACGAGGAGATGTTCCAGTCGGCCTCGAGCCCGGCCAGCTCGAACAGAAAATTGGCCAGGATCTTCTGGCCTTCCCTGGTGTGGATGACCTCGGGGTGGAACTGGACGCCGTAGAATCGCCGGCCCCGGTTCTCGATCGCGGCCGCGCAGGTGTTGGCCGTGCTGCCGGTGATGGTGAAGCCGGGAGGGACCTTCTCCAGGCGGTCTCCGTGGCTCATCCAGACCTGCTCCATGTCCTTGACCTTGGCCAGGAGGCCGGACCGGTCGAGGACGCGGAGCGACGCGAAGCCGTACTCGCGGTCCTTCGAGGGGACGACCTCCCCGCCGAGGAAGTGGGCCATGAGCTGAACCCCGTAGCAGATGCCCAGGATGGGAACGCCGAGGTCGAAGATGCCCTTCGGCGGATGCGGCGCGTTCCTTCCATAAACGCTCTGCGGCCCGCCGGACAGGACGAGCGCGGACGGCCCTTCCTCGCGGATCTTGCCGAGCGGCGTCGAGAACGGCAGGATCTCGGAATAGACGCCGAGCTCGCGGATCTTTCGGGCGATGAGCTGCGTGTACTGGGACCCGAAATCGAGGATGAGGACCTTATGCATGGAGAGATTCTAGCAGACCGGAGGGGCAGATTCAATCGACGGCTGGGCTGCCGTGCGGGACCGGCGTTTGTGGTAAACTAGGGGGGAATTTCCGAAGGAGTCCGGAACATGGAATGGGAAGATCTCGCCAAGGAACTCAGCCAGACAACCGATACGAAAATCGTCCTTCTCGTCATGGACGGCGTCGGGGGCCTGCCCGTCGACGGCCGCTCCGAGCTCGAGGCGGCCCGCAAGCCGAACCTCGACGCGCTGGCCAAGCGTGCCGTCTGCGGACTCTCGGACCCGGTCTTCATGGGCATCACGCCCGGGAGCGGCCCGGCCCATCTCGCCCTCTTCGGCTACGACCCGCTCAAGTATCAGCTGGGCCGCGGCATCCTCGAGGCCCTCGGCTCGGGCGTCGAGGTCGGCCGCAACGACCTCGTCGCCCGCGGCAACTTCGCGACGCTCAAGGGCGGGCTCATCTCTGACCGCCGGGCCGGCCGCATCCCGACCGAGGAGAACGTCCGCATCTGCCGCGAGCTCAACGGCCGCCTCCCCACGCGGGAGGGCGTCGAGGTGAACGTCTTCCCGGGCAAGGAACACCGCTTCGTGGCGCGGTTCACGGCCGAAGGGCTGTCCGACGCCCTGACCGACGCCGACCCGCAGAAGGAGGGCAAGCCGCGGCTCCCGACGAGCCCGGTCGTGCCCGGCGCGGCCAAGGCCGCCGCCGTCGTCAACCGCTTCCTCGACGACCTGACCGAGACGCTCAAGGCCGAGCCCAGGGCCAACACGGCCCTCCTCCGCGGCTTCTCCAAGTTCCCGCACCTGCCGACGATGCAGGAGCTCTTCAGGATCCGCCCGGCGGCCATCGCCAACTACCCAATGTATAAGGGGCTGGCCAGGCTCCTCGGCATGACCGTCCTCGACGTCGGCGGCGAGACGGCCGAGCTGTTCGACGCCCTCGAAAAGAACTACAATGACCACGATTTCTTCTATGTCCACTATAAGAAGACGGACTCGGCCGGCGAGGACGGCAAGTTCGAGGCCAAGGTCGCGGCCATCGAGGCCCTGGACAAGTTCGTCCCGCGGCTCGCCGCTCTCGACCCGGACGTCCTCGTCGTGACCTCCGACCACTCGACCCCGGCGCTCCTCTCCGGCCACTCCTGGCACCCGAACCCGTTCCTGCTCGTGTCGCGGACGGCCGGGACAGACGACGTCGCCGCGTTCACGGAGAGGGCTTGTGCCAAGGGGATCCTCGGACGGTTCCGGGCGCTCTACGCCATGCCTCTCATGCTTGCCCACGCGCTCAAGCTCAAGAAATACGGCGCGTAGATGGACAACACGCGGCGAGTCGGCTAGAATTGGAACGGATTGAATTGCGCAATTAACCGGCCGCTCGTCGCTATCTTCATCGCCGCCTGCGTCTTTTCTCTCGGGGCGCAGCCCCCGCAGGACAACCGCGCCGAGATCGCGAACCTCCGCTACTACACGCATCCGAACTTCACCCGCATCGTCCTCGACATCGGCAAGCTCCGCGAGTACACTTCGGGTGAGCTCCAGCAGCCGGGCCGGATATACCTCGACGTCCTTCAGGCCAAGCTCAACCCCATCCTGGAAGGCCAATCCTACCCCGTCAAGACGGATTACCTGAGCCAGATCCTCGTCTTCCAGAAAACCCCCTCGACCGCCCGGGTCGTTGTCGACGTCGACTTCCTCAAGGTCAAGGCCTACCGCGCCTATCATCTCTTCGACCCCTTCCGCATCGTCATCGATATTTATCCGAGGCAGCCCGCCGAAGGCCCGGGCGCCGACGGCAAGCCGGCGGCCAATCCTCCTGTCAAGCCGCCCGAGCCCCTGCCGTCCGGCTACTCCATGGCGCGTCAGCTCGGCCTGGGCGTCCGGACGATCGTCCTCGACCCCGGCCACGGCGGCGCCGACCCCGGCTGCATCGGCCAGAGCGGCCTCGAGGAGAAGACGATCACCCTAGACGTCTCCCTGGCCCTGAAGAAGATGCTCGTCGAGAAGGCGGGCCTCAACGTCATCCTGGCCCGGGAATCCGATATCCTTGTCCCGCTCGAGCGCCGGACGGTCATCGCCAACCAGAAACGGGCCGACCTCTTCATCTCGATCCACGTCAACGCCCACCGCGACCGCAGGCGCGAGGGGGTCGAGACCTTCTACCTCAACTTCAGCCCCGACCCGGCCGTCGTCGAGCTGGCGGCCCGCGAGAACGCCACCTCCACCAAGAACATGGGCCAGATGAAGGATATCATCCTGAAGATCGCCCAGAACAGCCGAGTCGACGAATCCCGCGAACTCGCGGCGAGGATCCAGAAGAACCTGTTGCGCGTGTTGTCCGCGGACAACCGGGGGATCAAGGACCTGGGCGTCAAGGGCGCCCCGTTCTGGGTCCTCATCGGGAGCGAGATGCCCTCTATCCTCGTCGAGATCTCGCACCTCAGCAACCCCGGCGAGGAGGCCCGGCTCAAGACGGCCAGGTACCGGCAGCTCGCCGTTCAGGGCATTTACGACGGGATCATGGATTATGTCCGCTCCCTCGGCAAAGGATGACCGGAATGAACAGACGCGATTTCCTTAAGGGCCTGGCCGCCGGCAGCGCCGCCCTCCGCTTCGGCCCCGCCCTGCTCGGCGGCGCCACCTCGCCGCAGGCCGCGGGCCCCCACCTGGCGGTGGTCGAGGGCGAATCCCCCGCCGCGATCACCAAGGAAGCGATCGCCGTTCTCGGCGGCATGAAGCGCTTCGTCAGGAAGGGCGACAAGGTCCTCATCAAGCCGAACATCGGCTGGGACCGGACTCCGGAGATGGCCGCCTGCACCAACCCCGAGGTCGTCAAGGCCCTCGTCGAGCTCGTTCAGGAGGCCGGCGCAAAGAGCGTCACCGTCATCGACAACACGACGAACCAGGCCAAGCGCTGCTACGTGCGCTCGGGCATCCTGGACGCCGTCCGATCCACGGGCGCCGCGATGCCCTATGCCGACGAAACGCGGGTGAAGAAAACGGCCCTCAAGGGCGAATGGCTCAAGGAGTGGGACATTCTCACGGATGTCCTCGAGGCGGACAAGATCATCAATGTGCCCATCGCCAAGCACCACTCCCTCTGCCGGCTGACCATGGGCATGAAGAACTGGCTCGGGGCCATCGGCGGCGCCCGCAACCAGCTCCACCAGAACCTCGACCGGGCGATGGTCGACCTGACGGCGTTCTTCAAGCCGACGCTGACCGTTCTCGACGCTTACCGCATCCTCGTCCGGAACGGGCCCCAGGGCGGCCGGGTGTCGGACACCAAGCTCGTCAAGACAGTCGTGGCCGGGGTGGACCCCGTGGCCGTGGATGCCATGGGCGCCACCTTCTTCGAGATCAGGCCCCAGGAGCTCCTCTACCTGAAGCTGGCCCAAGAGCGAGGCCTGGGGACATTCGAGCTGGAGAAGCTCCGCGTTGAAAAAAGAAAGATCTAGGAAATACCGGGCCCTTCAGGTCCTGAGGATCGTGAGCCAGGCGGGCTTCTTCGGGCTCTTCCTCGTCTTCTTCATCGGCGCCCACTATACGGGCCAGGACTATATCAGCTCCACCGTCCAGCGCTTCTTCCACTTCGACCCGCTGCTCGCCCTGGTCACCCTCGTCGCGGCCCGCCTCGTTTACGCCTCGTTCGTTTTCGCCCTGATCACGGTCGTCGCGACGGTCGTCCTCGGCCGCGTCTTCTGCGGCTGGGTCTGTCCCCTCGGCGCGGTCCACCAGTTCTCCTCATTCGCTTTCGAGAAGACGAAATTCCTCCGGCCGCCAAGAGAGGAGAGGGCGAGCCTGGCCTGGAAATACTATATCCTTATCATCGTCCTGGCCGGGGCCTTGCTCGGGCTCGACCTGGCCGGGTACCTCGACCCCTTTTCATTCCTGACGCGCTCCTTCGCGCTGTCCGTTTTCCCGGGTCTGGCGTACGCCCTGTCGGGCCTGAAATCCGTCTTCTACGCCCTCGGCATCACCGGAACGGGCCGGTCCATCTCCCAACTCCTCGAGAACTGGACTCTCAACGAGACGTTTATCCAGGGATTCGCCGTGGGTATTCTCTTCCTGGGCGCGATCGCGCTCAACGCCCGGAAGGAGCGGTTCTGGTGCCGCTACCTCTGCCCGACAGGGGCGTTGCTCGGGCTCCTTTCGCGCTGGAACGTCCTCAAGCTCAGGATCGACGACGAGAAATGCATCAACTGCGGTCTCTGCACCCAGCACTGCGAGACCCAGGCCAACCCGTACCCCCGTGAGAAATGGAGAAGCGGCGAGTGCGTCTACTGCGAGACCTGCGCCGCCATCTGCCCGACCGCGGCCATCGGGTTCACGCTCAACGGGGCGCCCGAGAAGCTGACCAATGTTTCGAACGTCGACTTGTCGCGTCGCAGGCTCCTGCTGACGACCTTCCTCGGGCTTGTCGCGGTCCCGTTCTTCCGCCTGACGCCCTCCCACAAGCGGGCCTCGCTCAAGCTCATCCGCCCGCCGGGCTCACTTCCCGAGGACAAGTTCCTGGCCAAGTGCGTCAAGTGTGGCCAGTGCATGAGAGCCTGCCCCACCAACGGTCTCCAGCCCGCGCTCACCGAAGCGGGGCCCGAAGGGATCTACACGCCGATGCTCGTCCCGAAGATCGGCTACTGCGAATACTACTGTTCGCTCTGCACCCAGGTCTGCCCGACGGGAGCGATCCAGAAGCAGACGATCGAGGTCAAGAACAAGATCAAGATCGGCTCGGCCTGGGTCAACAAGAGCCGCTGCATCCCTTATGTCCTGGGCAAGCCCTGCATCGTGTGCGAGGAGCACTGCCCCGTCTCGCCGAAAGCGATCAAGCTCATCGAGGTCGAGACGAAGCTCCCGGACGGAAAGGCCGTCGTCCAGAAAGCCCCGGTCATCGACCTCGAGCTCTGCACGGGATGTGGGATCTGCGAGAACAAGTGCCCGGTCGTGGACGACCCGGCCATCTTCGTCACGAGCGTCGGCGAGACGCGTTCGGAGAGAAACCGCCTCCTGCTCCAGGTCGCCGGCGAGACCGGTCAGGCTACGGACCCCTATAAATAAAGATAGGGGCGTTCGTTCTTGCCTGCGGGATCGACGAGGAGGTCCCCCCTGCTTTATTCCGCCAGGACTTTCCTCAGCTCTTCCCTGAGGCGCGGGATGACTTCGAACAGGTCGCCGACGATGCCGTAGTCGGCCACCTTGAAGATGGGCGCCTCGGGGTCTTTGTTGATGGCGACGATGCACTTCGACGAGGACATCCCGGCCAGGTGCTGGATCGCGCCGGAGATCCCGACGGCCAGGTAAAGGTTGGGGGAAACGGTCTTGCCCGTCTGTCCGACCTGGTGCTGATGGCCGATCCAGCCCGAATCCACGGCCGAGCGCGACGCGCCCACCGCGGCCCGCGGGAAAAGAGCGGCGACCTCGCGCAACAGGGCGAAGTTCTCCGGCCCCTTCAGGCCGCGGCCGCCCGAGACGACGACGTCGGCCTCCGTCACGTCGATCTCCGCGCTCTGCTCCTTCACGACCTCCGCCACCCGGCCCTTGATGAACCCATCCGGGATATCGGCGGTCTTCTTGATGATCTCGGCCGCTGCTCCCGCCGCCGCGGCCTCGAGCGGAAAGACGTTCGGCCGCAGGGTCGCGATCTGCGGCGTCGAGGCGAGCGTGAGCGAGAGGACGGCTTTGCCCGCAAAGACGGGCCGCGTGAACTCGAGCTGGCCGTCCTTGACCGCGATCCCGGTGCAGTCTGAGGCCAAGCCGGCCCCGAGCCTCGCCGCGACCCGCGGCGCCAGGTCCTTCCCCATGGCCGTCGCGGCGAAGAACACGGCCGCAGGACCCGTTTCCCTGACGATATCGGCTACGGCTTTGGCATAGCCCTGCGGCGAGTAATCGGCCAGAGCGGCGTTCTCGAGGACGTAGATCCGGGCCGGTCCGTGGGCCCGGAGTTCGGCGGCGGAGCCGTCCGCGGCCGCGCCCCCGACGAGCAGGGCGGCCGTTTCGACGCCGAGCTCAGCGGCCCTCCGTTTGGCTTCGGACAGCGCCTCGAGGGAGCTCTTCTTCGCCTTCCCGTCCCGTGTCTCGATGAATACGATGATCATCTCATCCTCCCTCAGACGACCTTGGCCTCGTTCCGGAGGAGGGCCGCGAGCTCGCGGGCCGTCTCCGCCGGCTCCCCCTGAAGGATCCGGCCCGCCTGGCGCTGGGGCGGGACATCCAGGCCGGTGATGACGACCTTGGGGCCGAGCTCCTCGGCCGCGAGGCCGAGCTCCTCGAGCCTGACGACCGGGATATCCCTCTTCTTAGCGGCCATGATCCCCTTGAGAGTTTCGTAGCGCGGTTCGTTCAGGCCCTTCTGGGCGCTGACGACGGCCGGAAGGGAGAAGACGACCTTCTCCATCCCGCCCTCGACCTCGCGCCAGGCGGTCCCCGTAGCTCCGTCGATCTCAAGCTTCGTCACCACGTTCGCCTGGGGCAGTCCGAGAAGCTCGGCCACCATCGACGGCACCTGGCTGTTGTCCGTGCCGACCGCCTGTTTGCCGAAGAGGAGCAGGTCCGCACCGGCGAATTTCCTCTCCACGGCCCGGGCGATGATGCGGGCGGTCCGGAGCCCGTCGTAGGTCTCGGGCGCATCGTCCTTGACCAGGACGGCTTCGTCGGCCCCCATGGCCAGGCATTTCCGCAGGACCGTGACCGCCTCGTCGCGGCCGACGTTCACAACGCGGACCGTACCGCCCTTGGCTTCCTTGAGTCGCAAGGCCTCCTCGACGGCGAATTCGTCGTACGGGCTGGCGACGAAGTTCAGCCCGTCCTCGATGACGGACCGGGTCTCATGCCGGATGCGGATCCGGGATTCCGTGTCGGGGACTCTCTTGACGAAAACGAGGATGTTCATGCGTCGTCTCCTTCCGGAGTTAGTTTGTTGCCGCCCTGGCGTCGGCGGGCAGCGGCGTCCGCGCCGCCGCGGCTCACGGGGTCTCGAACCTCTTGAAGAGCAACGCGCCGTTCGTCCCGCCGAAGCCGAACGAGTTGCTGAGCGCGTAGACGATCTCCGCCGGGCGGGCCTTGTTCGGGACGTAGTCGAGGTCGCACTCCGGGTCGGGGAATTCGTAATTGATGGTCGGGGTCATGATCTGGTGGAAGAGGCAGAGGGCGGAGATGCCGGCCTCGACCCCGCCGGCCGCGCCGAGGAGGTGCCCGGTCATCGACTTGGTCGAGCTAATGCCGATGCGGCGCGCGTCCTCGCCGAAGACCTTCTTGATGGCCAGCGTCTCGATCCTGTCGTTGTAGACCGTCGACGTGCCGTGGGCGTTGATGTACTGGACGTCGCAGGGCCGGATGCCCGCGTCCTTGATCGCGTTCCAAATGACCCGGACAGCGCCGTCCCCGTCGGGCGAAGGTGCGGCCGGATGGTAGGCGTCGCTCGACATCCCGTAGCCGACGACCTCGGCGTAGATCCGGGCGTTCCGCCGGAGGGCTCGCCCGAGCTCCTCCAGGATGAGGATCCCCGCCCCCTCGCCCATGACAAAGCCGTCGCGTTCCGCGTCAAACGGGCGTGACGCCTTCGCGGGGGCGTCGTTCCGCTCAGAGAGCGCTTTCATGGCGTTGAACCCGGCGACCGAGAGCGGCGTCACCGGCGCCTCGGCACCGCCGGCAATCATGATATCGGCGTCGGCCCGGGCGATGAGCCGGAAGGACTCGCCGATGGAGTGGGTGCCGGTGCTGCAGGCCGTGACGGCGGCCGCGTTCGGACCCTTGGCGCCGTAACGGATGGAGATCTGGCCGGCGGCCTCGTTGATGATGGTCTGGATGAGGAAGAACGGCGAAACTCGCTCCGGCCCCTTCTCTAGGAGGACCTTATGCCACTCCTCGATCGAGCCCAGGCCGCCGATCCCGGAGCCGACGTACGTCCCGGTCCGCTCGCTCTCGAGATCGCCCGGCGGCAGGCCAGAGTCCTCCACGGCCAAGTGGGCCGCGGCCATGGCGAACTGGATGAAGAGGTCCATCTTCCGGACCTCCTTGCGGTCGATGAAGGCCAGGGGGTCAAAGTCCCGGACCTCTCCTGCGAACCGGGTCACGTGCCGCGACGCGTCGAACCGGCTGATTGGCCCGATGCCGGTCTCGCCCCGGACGAGGGCCTGCCAGTTCTTTTCCGTCCCCGTGCCGAGGGGCGAGACGAGCCCGATGCCCGTGACGACGACCCGCCGGGCGGGAACACCCTCTCCGCTCATGGTTTCCGCCGGTCCATCAGGGAATAGAAGGAAGCTACTTCTTGTGGCTCGTGATGTAGTCGATAGCCTTGCCGACCGTCGTCAGTTTCTCGGCTTCGTCGTCGGGGATGTCCAGGCCGAACTCGTCCTCGAGCGCCATGACCAGCTCGACCGTGTCGAGAGAATCCGCGCCGAGGTCGTCGATGAAGGACGCGTCTTCCGTGACCTGTTCTTCGCTGATGCTCAGTTTGTCGGAAACGATCGTCCTGACCTTCTTGAGCAGTTCGTTTCTGTCCATCGTGTCCTCCTCCTTAAGATAGCATTCCGGAGATGACCCTGACCGGCTCACATGTACATGCCGCCGTTGACACTGATCACCTGCCCTGTGATGTAAGAGGCATCGTCGGAAAGAAGGAATCTTACCGCAGACGCCACGTCCTTGGGAAGTCCGAATTTCTTGAGCGGGATGGCCTCCAGGAACGACTTCTTGACGTCCTCCGGAAGGCCCTCGGTCATGGCCGTCGTGATGAAGCCGGGCGCGACGGCGTTGACGGTGATGCCCCGGGCCCCGACCTCCCGGGCCAGCGATTTCGTGAAGGCGACGGCCCCGGCCTTGGAGGCGGCGTAATTGGTCTGACCCGCGTTGCCCATGAGGCCGGCGATCGAAGCGATGTTGACGATCCGGCCGTAACGGGCACCGACCATGGCCCGCACGACGGCCTTCGAGAAGTTGAAGACGCCCTTGAGGTTGACGCGCAGGACGGCGTCCCAGTCCTCCTCCCGCATCCGCATGAGCAGCCCGTCCCGGGCGATGCCGGCGTTGTTGACGAGATGGTCGATCCGGCCGTGGGCGGCGACGACGGCGTCCGCGACCTCCTGGGCTCGGACGGCGTCGCCGACGTCGGCCTGGTGGACGTCGGCCCGGCCTCCCCCCTCGACGATGGCCCGCGCGACGGCCTCGAGCTTGTCCTTCTGGACGTCCACGAGGATGACCGCCGCCCCTTCGGCCGCGAGGTCCAGGGCGATGGCTTCGCCGATGCCCTGGGAGGCGCCCGTCACGATCGAAACCCGGCCTTCAAACTGTTTCACGCGCCCGCTCCCTGGAGCGTCTTCTCGTAGCGAAGGATCTCCGTCTGGATCCGCTCCGTAACGCGGTTCTCGACGAACTCCCGCCCCCGGCCGATGGCGTTCCGGACGGCCCGGGCGCTGGAGCGGCCGTGGCCGATGACGCAGACGCCCCGCACGCCCAGGAGCTGGGCCCCTCCGTATTCGGAATAGTCCACTTTCTTGTAGATCTTCTTGAGGTGGCGCTTCAGGAGGGCGTAGCCCAGCTTCGCGAAGATGTTCTTCGTGATCTCGTGCCGGGCCATAGATATGACGCTCTCGACGACGCCCTCCGACACCTTGAGGGCCACATTGCCGGTGAAGCCATCGCTGACGATGACGTCGGCGGCGCCGGAGAACAGGTCCTTGCCCTCGACGTTGCCGATGAAGTGGAGGGGCGAGGCTTGGAGCCGCTCGAACGTTTCGCGAACGAGGTCGTTGCCCTTCGATTCCTCCTCGCCGATGCTCATCAGCCCGATGCGCGGGTTCGGCAGCCCCATGACGGCCTCCATGAAGGTCCGGCCCATGACGGCGAACTGGACGAGATTGTGGGGCTGGCAGTTGGCGTTGGCGCCGACGTCGATGAGGAGGGTCGGCCCGGCGACGCCCGGGACGAGCAGGGCCAGGGCCGGCCGGTCGACCCCCGGCAGGGAGCCCAGGACGTCGCGCGAGATGTAGACGACCGCCCCCGTGTTGCCCATGGAGATAAACGCCTCGGCCTCGCCGTCCTTGACGAGCTGGGCTCCGACGCGGATCGAGGAGGCCTTCTTTTTCCGGAAGGCAAAAATGCCCTCGCTCATGCCGATGGCCTCGGGCGCGTTGATGATGGTCACCCGGCCGGAGCGCGGCGCCGCCCGGTCGTATTCCTTCTTGATCAGGTGTTCGATGCCGACCAGGAGGATATCGAGGCCGAAATCTTCGGCGGCATGGAGGGCCCCGTCGACCGTGACCTTGGGGCCGAAATCCCCCCCCATCGCGTCAACGGCGATTTTCATGACAGGACCCTTGGGTCAGTCTTCTTTTCCTTCCGTCACCTGCCGGCCCTTGTAGTAGCCGCATTCGGGGCAGGCCCGATGCGGCAGCTTGGGGTTTCCGCAGTTGGGGCAGACAGAGAACGCGGGAAGGACAAGGCCGTCGTGGGCCCGGCGATTGCCTTTTCTCGACGGCGAGTGTCTTCTCTTCGGATTTGGCATTTAGCTTTTATCTTTCACGATGAATTTGAGGTCGCTCGAGCGGGGCTCGGACTCCCGGACGACGCACGAACAGACCCCGTCCCGGACGATCTCGCCGCACACCGCGCAGATGCCTTCGCAGTCCGGCGAGCAGAGGGGCTTGGCCGGAAAGGTCAGGTTGAGCTGCTCGAGGATGACGGCCCGTAGGTCGAGGTGCCGCTCGCGGTAGTACATCCGGTCGATCTCCTCGTCGCCGAGCTCGTCGGTCATGGCGTCGAGCTCCTCCGGGAGATAGACGAGGTCGAAGGCGCTGCGTACGGGGAACTCGAAAGGCGTCAGGCAGCGGCTGCAGACGAAGCTCAGCTTGGCCGTGATCTCGCCCTGGACGAAGACTTCATCGCCGGCCATCCGGACGACGACGTCGGCGTGGGCCGGCTCGAGGAAAACAGCGTTCTCCTCGACGAGGTCCAGGCTCAGGAAATCAAAGTCGGAGGACAGGCGGAGCCCCTCCTTGGGAAGCCGGTCAATATCGATCAACATCGGTGTATCCACGGTAATAGCCCTCGAAAATCGTTGCTTATTATATCAACTTGACCCCCTTTGTCAAATGAGGAGCCGCGCCGGGTCCGGGACGCTCCTCAAGGGGCGGCGGCCTTCCTTCTCTCGGCGCCGGCGGGCGCGGGATGAGAAGAAGAACCGGGGTCGCCCCTCGGGAGGACGGACCATCTTCCCCCTTCTTTTTTATTGCGCCCGGAGGACAATTCAGTATAATGAGGGAAGGATTTCCGGTATGAGCGGGTACAACACGCGCGTCGAATACAAAGGTTCGACCTACATCGTCCAGACCCAGGACAAGGGCCTGGCCGCCCAGTACGTCGAGTCCCTGATCTACAAGTCGGGAAAGCTCCTGACCTCCAAGAAGACCTTCTACACGTCCTCGCTCTCGAGCTCCGACGTCAAGGCCGTCATCGAGCGGATGATGGAAGTCCAGCACAAGAAGATCCTCGAAGAGATCGTCGAAGGTAAGTTCGCCTGAGGCCTCGGGGGGATCCTGCGGAATCGGTCATGGAGGAGAAGCGACTCTTCCTCGTCGACGGCAACTCTCTCCTCTACCGCTCCTATTACGCGATCCGGCACCTGACCACGTCTCAGGGCTTCCCGACCAACGCCATCTTCGGTTTTATCAGCACGTTGCGCAAGCTCATCGACCAGGAGAGGCCAAACTACCTGGGCGTCGTCTTCGACGTCAAGGGGCCGACCGTCCGGCACGAGGCCTTCAAGGATTACAAGGCTCACCGCAAGCCCATGCCCGACGACCTTGTCGTCCAGGTCCCGGTCCTCAAGGACGTCCTCTGCGCCCTGAGGATCCCGACGGCCGAATACCGGGGGTACGAAGCTGACGACGTCCTGGCGACCCTGGCCCGGGAGGCCGAGCAGAAGAAGGTCCGGGCCGTGATCGTGACCACGGACAAGGACCTCCTGCAGGTCGTCGATGCCGGAACGGTCGTCTATAACCCGGCCAAGGAGATGACCATCGACGAGGCCGGCGTCCGCGAGGTCTTCGGGGTCGGCGCGGACCGCGTCATCGACGTTCTCTCCCTGTGGGGAGATCCCACGGACAACGTTCCCGGCGTTCCCGGCATCGGCGAGAAGACGGCCAAGGCCCTGATCCAGGAGTTCGGCTCTCTCGACAACCTCCTCGCGAACCTGGACAAGGTCCGCAACCCCCGCATCAGGGAGAAGATCGCTCAGAACCGGGACCTCCTCGACCTCAGCCGCCGCCTGGTCACGCTCAAGCGCGACCTGGACGTCGGCCTGGACCTCGCGGCTTTCGCCCTGCAGGAGCCGGACGAGAAGGAGATCCTGCGCCTTTTCCAGACGCTCGAGTTCACGACCCTGATCGGCGAGTACGTGAAGAAGCCGCGGCCGGAGAAGAGGAGCTACCGGCCCATTTTCGACGTGGCCGAACTCGAAGCCCTCTGCGCCCGGATCGCGGGAGCCGGGTTCGTGTCGCTGGACACGGAGACGGACAGCCTGTTCCCGACACGAGCCCATCTCGTCGGGATGTCGTTCGCCCTTGTGCCCGGTGAGGCTTACTATCTGCCTCTCGGGCACGATTACCTCGGCGCGCCGGCGCAGATCCCGCGCGGCCGGGCCCTCGGCATCCTCCGCCCCGTCCTCGAGGCCCCCGGGATCAAGAAGACGGGCCAGAACATCAAGTACGACACGATCGTCCTCCGCCGTGAAGCGGTCCGTCTCGCGGGCATCGACCGTGACACCATGGTCCTTTCCTACCTTCTCGAGCCGAACTGGGGGAAGCACAACCTGGAGCGCCTGGCCCTGACCTATCTCCAGGAGACCAAAACCCCTTATGAGGCCGTCGTCGGGAAAGGAAAGAACCAGACGACCATGAACAAGGTCGACATCGACCGGGTCGTCCCCTACGCCTGCCAGGACGCCGACCTGGCCCTCGAGCTCGGCGACCTGCTCTGGGAGAAAGTGCGCGAGAAGCACCTCGACCGGCTCTACGAGACGATCGAGCGCCCGCTCATCGAGCTTCTGGCCCAGATGGAGATCTGGGGCGTCCGGGTCGACCCGCGCGTCTTGAGGTCGATGTCCAGGGAATTCGAGCTCGAACTCAACGAGCTCGAAAAGCGGATCCACGAGCTGGCCGGCGGGCCGTTCAACATCAACTCGCCCCAGCAGCTGGGCTCCGTCCTGTTCCATAAGCTCGGGCTTCCGGCGACGAAGAAGACCCGTGTGACCCGCGGCTTCTCGACCTCCCTCGAGATCCTCGAGGAGCTGGCCGCCCTCCATCCCCTGGCCCGGCTCGTCCTCGACTATCGCCAGAAGACGAAGCTCAAGTCAACCTACGCCGACGCCCTGCCGGAGCTCATCGACCCGGAGACGGGCCGACTCCACACCTCCTATAATCAGACCGTGGCCTCGACGGGGCGGCTGTCGTCGAGCGATCCCAACTTGCAGAACATTCCCGCCCGCGGCGAATGGGGACCGCGCTTCCGCCGGGCCTTCATCACCGACCCCGGCCACCGGCTCCTCGCCGCCGACTACTCCCAGATCGAGCTGCGCATCCTGGCCCATCTCTCGGGGGACCCGGCCCTCATCGAGACGTTCGTCACGGACCGGGACGTCCACGACGAAACGGCCCGTCTCGTTTTCGGCGACAGCTCGGGCCTGCCGGCCGAAGAGATGCGGCGTCGGGCCAAGGTCATCAATTTCAGCATCATCTACGGCACGTCGGCCTTCTCCCTGGCCAAGGAGCTCGGGACGTCGACGGCCGAGGCCCAGAAGTTCATCGACCGCTATTTCGAGCAGCGGCCCCGGGTCAGGGACTACCTTGACCGGATCGTCGACGAAGCCAGGGACAAGGGATACTCGGAGACGATCTTCGGCCGTCAGCGCCAGGTTCCCGAGCTCCGCCAGGCCGACAAGACGACCCAACAAGCCGGCCGCCGGATCGCCCTGAACATGCCCATCCAAGGCTCGGCCGCCGACCTCATCAAAGTCGCCATGGTGCGCATCTGGGACGATCTGCGCGCCCGCAATCTCCGGACACGGATGATCCTTCAGGTCCACGACGAGCTCGTCTTCGAGGTCCCGGCGGCCGAAAAAACCGAGGTCGAGGCGATCGTCCGCGACGGCATGGAGAATGTCTGCGACCTCAAGGTGCCCCTCAAGGTCCATCTCGGCTGGGGATCGAACTGGGCCGACGCAAAATAGGAAAGAGGGACAGGCCCTTAAAGGGCTTTCTGGTAGACGCGGAACTTCTTGTAGATCTTGCCGCCCATCCGTTCCATCTCGGCCCGGACCTTGACGTTGGCCTCCATTTCGTGATGGGTGTCCATGAGCTCGTAGCCGGCTTCGAGGGCCGACTGGATCATCTTGACGCCCATCATGACGTCCAAGCCCATCCCGCGGTACTTGTCCTTGACGGCTCCGAGAAGAAGGTCGAGCTGTTTGGTCTTCTTGGCCGACCGGAGGACGTGGATGAAGCCGAAGGGCAGGAGCCGGCCCCGGGCCTTCTGGATGCCGGCGCCCATGTCGGGCATGCCGATGATGAACGCCACGACCTCGCCGTCCTTGGCCACGACCTTGACGAAGTTGGGGTTGAGAACGGGGAGGTACCGTTTCGCCAGGTCGTCCATCTCCTTCTCGTCGAGCGGGGCATAGCCGTAGATATTGTTCTGCATGTAGGTTTCATTCATGAGCGCGAGGACCGGCCGGATCCATGGCTTGATCTGTTTCTTGGTCTTGAACTCGATGATGTCGAAACCGCCCTTCTTCTCGGCCCGCTCGTAGATCTTCTTGTAGAACTCGGGCATCTCCTTGGGGACGTCGACCTTGTAGACGAAGTAATCGATGTCCTTGGCGTAGCCCTCGGCTTCGACGAGCTTCGGAAGCCACTCGAAGTTGTAGTAGGTGGCGATGGTCGCCCGGTGGTCGAACCCCTCGATGAGGAAGCCCTCCGGGTCCTGGTCCGAGAATCCGTAGGGCCCGACGACCCGAGTCATGCCCTTCGCCCGGGCCCAGTCCTCGATGCGGGCGAGGAGCGCGTGGACGACTTCCTGGTCCTCGATCGATTCGAGGTAGCCGAAGCGGGCGGTCTTCTCGTCCCGGTGCTCGTTGTACCGGCGGTTGATGATGCCCATGGCCCGTCCGACGCAAACGTCGTGCCTGAAAGTTAGCAGCATCAGCGTGTCCGAGTATTCGAAAGGTTTGTTCTTCGTCCGGTCGAAGTATTTCCACTCGTCCATGTAGATCGGGGGAACCCAGTTCGCGTGCCCGACGTGGAGTTTAGCCGGAAGGTGGATGAAGGTCCTCAGGTCCTTCTTCGAACGGACTTCCCTGAGCTCTATGGCCATGGCGTTTTCTGGTCCTTTCCTGCGTACAGTCTTGCGCTCCCTATATTCGCGGATTCCCGGCTAAAAATCAAACGAAATCTTCCTCTGGAAATCCCTGTTCAAAACGTGAGGAGGGCATGTGGAAATCCTTGACAAGCCCGGGGGCGGCCAATATACTACCCCCTCTAATATTTAAGGAACCTAACCTCAATCACAATGAACGTCGAAACCATCGTCCTTCTCACGATTTTTGTCCCCATCGTCGGCTCATTCGCGATCCCGCTCTCGGGCCTCATCGGCCGGGCGGCGCGTTCGGTCTGGGCCGTCCTGGTCGGTGCCGCCACCGCCGTTCTGCCCCTGACGCTCATCCCGTTCGCCCTCGGCGGCGGGGACCGTGTCCTCCGCTGGCCGCTCGCCCTGGGTCTCGACTTCATCCTCATCCTCGACCCGCTGTCCATTTTCATGGCCTGCGTCTCGTCGTTCGTCGGGTTCCTGATCGTCGTCTATTCCCTCGGCTACATCCATCACGACGAGCACCAGAACGAGTACTATCTGATGGTCCTTCTCTTCATCGGGGCCATGATGGGGCTCGTCTTTTCGGGAAATCTCATCTTCCTCTACCTGTTCTGGGAGATCATCGCCGTCTGCTGCTGGCGGTTGATCGGCTTCTACCGCCGGCCGGACTTCGTCATCAAGGCCGACAAGGCCTTCCTCGTCACCTTCTTCGGCGCCGTGGTCATGCTCCTCGGGTTCGTTCAGATCTACGGCTTCACGAACACCTTCGACATCACCGCCATGCGCGGCACCGTCATCCCCGGCACGGCCGTCCTCCTCATCCTCTTCGGCATGTTCTCGAAGTCCGCGACCGTGCCCCTACACACCTGGCTGCCCGACGCCGGCGTCGCGCCGACAACGGTTACGGCCCTCCTCCACGCCGCCGTTTTGGTCAAGATCGGCGTCTACGCCTTCGCCCGCCTCTTTCTCTACGGCTTCAGGCTCCCCGCGGGCTGGCAACAGGCCATCCCCATCATCGTCGTCGTCTCGAGCCTCGTCGCCGCGGGCGCGGCCGCCGTCGAGAACGATCTCAAGCGCATCCTGGCCTACTCGACCGTCAGCCAGATCGGATACATCTTCCTCGGTTTCAGCATGGCCAATGCGGCCGGCGTCTCCGGCTCCCTGCTCTTCATCCTCATGCACGGGCTGGCCAAGGCGGGCCTCTTCCTGTGCGCCGGGATCGTCATCCACGCCACGCACCAGCATGACATCCGCGAGATGGGCGGCCTCATCCGGACGATGCCGGTGACCGCCGCGGCCTTCCTTTTCTGCGCCTTCTCCGTCATCGGCATCCCGCCCTTCGGCGGCTTCTTCTCGAAGTTCCTCGTGATCATGGGCACGCTCCAGGCGGGCCAAATCTGGCTTGCCGGAACGGCCCTGTTCACGGCCGTCCTGACGATGTTCTACCTGTTCAAGGTGTTCAGCCTGGTGTTCCTGGGCGAGCCCAAGTGCCCGGCCCCGGAAGGAACGAAATCCATGGTCTATGTCGTCGCGACCCTGGCCGTCCTCAGCCTGGCGGCCGGCCTGCTCGTCTCTTATCCCATGAAGCTCGTTAACATCGCGACGGCCGAGATGAGTTGGTGGCTCCGATGACGCCCAAAATGCTGCTCCTGCCGATCCTCCTGCCCGCCGTCCTGGCCGTCATCCTCCTCCTCATCCCGCGGGGCGTCCGTCTCCTGCGGGAAGTCCTGTCCGTCGCCGGCGCCGCGGTCCTGGCCTATTTCGCGTTCGTGCTCTTCTCCGTGAAGAACCTCGAGCTCAGCGTCCCCTGGCTCGGCATGGGCATCGACTTCGAGCTCCGGCTGTACCAATTCTCGGCCTTCATCCTCCTGGCCCTGGCGGGGTTCCTCGTCCTCATCACGCTCTACGCGACCTCCAAGATGAAGGACGCGCCCCGGGCCCGGGAGTTCTTCGCCTACGTCTTCCTGACGGCCGCCTTTGCCAACGGCGCCGTCCTGGCCAACAACTTCGTGCCCCTCCTCTTCTTCTGGGAGGGGCTGCTCGTGACCCTCTACGGCCTCATCACCATCGGCGGCCAGCCGACCTCCGGCCGGACCGCCGTCAAGGCCCTGCTGATCAGCGGCTTCTGTGATTTCTCGATGATCATGGGGATCGGGCTCGTCTGGTCGCTATCGGGCACGCTGACCATGTCCAAGGTCTCGCTTGAGCCGACAGGGCTGGCCGCGGCGGCCTTCATCCTGATGATGGTCGGCGCCGTCGGCAAAGCGGGGGCAATGCCCTTCCACACCTGGATCCCCGACGCGGCCCTGGACGCGCCCGTGACGTTCATGGCTTTCTTGCCGGCCGCTTTCGAGAAGCTGCTCGGCATCTACCTCCTGGCCCGGATCTCGCTCGACTTCTTCAAGGTCAAGCCGGGGAGCGGCCTGTCCATCCTGATGATGACGATCGGCGCCGTGACCATCGTCCTGGCCGTCCTCGCAGCCCTGGTCCAAAAGGACTTCAAGAAGCTCCTGTCCTTCCACGCCATCAGCCAGGTTGGGTACATGGTCCTCGGCGTCGGCACAGGCATCCCTATCGGCATCGCCGGGGGCGTCTTCCACATGATCAACCACGCCATGTACAAGTGCGGGCTCTTCTTGAGCGCCGGCTCCGTCGAGCACCGGACCGGGACGACCGAGCTGCGAAAGCTCGGAGGGCTGAGGAAGGAGATGCCCCTGACGGCTTTCGGTTTCACGGTGTGCGCCCTGGCCATTTCCGGCGTCTGGCCCCTGAACGGCTTTGTCTCCAAGGAGATGGTCTTCCACGGCGCGGTCGAAACCGGTTACATCGTCTTTGCCATCGCCGCCTGGGTCGGGGCGATCTTCACCTTCGCCTCGTTCCTCAAGGCCGGCCACTCCGTATTCTTCGGCCAGCGGACGACCGAGGTCCGGGCGGTCAGGGAAAGCCCGGCGCCGATCGTCCTGCCCATCCTGATCCTGGCCGGGCTGTGCATCCTGTTCGGCGTCTACAACAAGCTGCCGCTGACCCTCTTCATCCAGCCCATCCTCGCCGGACACGTCGAGGCCGGCGAGTCCGCGGACTTCACCGCCCACGCCTTGTCCCTCGGGACCCCCATCGCTCTCATCTCCCTGGGCTGCCTTGTCCTGGCCTTCCTACTCCACGCCTACGGCTTCCGCAAGTCGGGCCGCAAGCCCTATTTGGCCTCCGAGCCGGTGCACAACCTGCCGGTCCTTCACAAGATCTACGACCTGTCCGAGGCCCGGGTGTTCGACCTCTACGAGCAGGGCGTAAAGTTCCTCAAGGGGCTGTCCCTAGTCCTGTTCAAGGGCATCGACCGGCCCCTCGACTTCGTCTTCGAGAAGGCCGTCACGTTCGCAGGCACGAAGTTCACCGGGATCTTGAGGAAGGCCCATACCGGCCACTACGCGAACTACTTGGCCTGGTGCCTGGCCGGCCTGATCATCATCGCCGGCGTCATCTCCATGCTCGTGAAATGAGCGTTTGATCCGATGGACCGCTCGAGAGAGTCTTTGAAGATCGAGGAGGAGCGTTGATCATTCTCTTCGTTGCGCTGCCGCTCGTCGTGGCGGGGGTCCTGCCGGTCATCGGCAAGATTTCCCGCAGGGTCGTGCCGGACCTGCTGGCCAACGCGACCCTTCTCTTTCTCGTCGTCTACACCGTGGCCGCGGGACGGCCGCTCCTCGGGAACGGCCCGGTCATCCAGCAGTTCGCCTTGCTCGGGGAGTCCGTGAACCTCCGACTGGCCCTCGACGGGTTCAGCCTGCTCATGCTGCTCGCCGTCTCGCTCGTCGGCCTGTGCGTGACCCTCTTTTCCATCGATTACATGGAGCATTACGGTGCCAAGGCCAACTATTACGCCCTGCTCCTCATTATGATTGCCGGGATGAACGGGCTCGTCCTCTCGACGGACCTGTTCAACGTCTACGTCTTCCTGGAAGTGGCCGCGGTCGCGTCCTACTCCCTGGTCGCCTTCGGCCGGGGGTACGACGAGCTTGAAGCGGCCTTCAAGTACCTCATGCTGTCCGTCATCGCCTCCGCCGCTATCGTTATCAGCATCGCCGTCCTGTTCGGTATGACCGGGAACCTGAGCTTCGCGGGCGTCGCCAAGGCCCTCCAGGAGCTCGACGCCGGACCGATTGTCGGCATCGCCGCGGCGCTCTTCATCATGGGCTTCGGCCTCAAGGCGGCCCTCGTCCCCTTCCACGCCTGGCTCCCGGACGCCCACCCGTCGGCCCCGGCGCCGATCTCGGCCGTGCTGTCGGGCCTGCTGATCAAGGTTTCGGGCGTCTACGCCCTGACCCGGATCTTCCTCAACGTCTTCGGCCTGACGCCGGCCCTGTCGGCCGTCCTCATGGTCCTCGGCACGGTCTCTATGGTCGCCGCGGCCTTCCTGGCCCTCGGCCAGAAGGACATCAAGCGGATGCTGGCGTATTCTTCGATCAGCCAGGTCGGCTACATCGTCCTGGGGATCGGCCTCGGGACACCGCTCGGCATCGCCGGCGGGCTGTTCCATCTCTTCAACCACGCCCTGGCCAAGGGGCTCCTGTTCTTGACCTCGGGCTCCATCCAGCAGTCCACGGGCACGCGGAACCTCGACGAGATGGGCGGTCTGGCCAAGCGGATGCCATTCACGGCGGCCACCAACCTCATCGGCTCGCTGTCGATCGCAGGCGTTCCTCCCCTCAACGGCTTCTGGTCGAAGCTCATCATCATCATCGCCCTCATCCAGGCGGGCCATCCGGTCTTCGCCCTGATCGCCGTCCTGGCCTCGGTCCTAACCCTCTGGTATTACCTCCTCATCCAGCGCAAGGCCTTCTTCGGGAACCTCAACGAGAGATGGGCCGCCGTGAAAGAGGCGCCGTTCTGGATGACGGCCGCGACCGTCCTCCTGGCCGCCCTCTGTGTCGGCGTCGGCATCTTCTTCTCGTTCGCCCTCAAGTCCTGGATCCAGCCCGCGGCCGGCGTGCTCGCGGCCGGGGTCCAGACCGTGATCCGTTCGTGGGGATTGTAAGACGATGATCGTTCAAACTGCTCTTCTTATCGGCTTGGTTCTCTTCTCGGTCCTGGCCCTGTTCCTCAAGGACCTGCTCCGGGCGGCCATTTCCCTGGCCGTGGCCAGCCTCCTGCTCGGGATCATCTTCTTCCGCATGGGCGCCTCGTACGCGGGCGTCTTCGAGATCTCCGTCGTCGCTGGGCTGATCACGGTCCTCTTCATCCTGACCATCTCCCTGACGAACACGGGCGAGGAGGTCCGGGAATCGCGGCTTGCAAACCTGGTCTTCCCTCTGTTCTTCGTCGTGTTCATCGCCATCGACGCCCTCGTCATGAAGGGCCTCCTCCAGAAGATCCCGGCCCTCCCGGCGACACCGGAGTCGGGGGCCTTCGGTGACGTCCTCTGGAAAGGGCGGACCCTGGACCTCGTCGGCCAGATCGCCGTCATCCTCGCGGGCGTCTTCTCGGTCCTGGCCCTGTTCCGGAAGAGAGACAAAGATGAGTAATACCTGGTACCTCTACCTGTTTTTCTCGGCGGGCCTCGTCGCCGCCGGGCTCTACGCCCTCCTCGCCAAGCGGAACCTCATCCGGCTCTTCATCGGGATCGAGATCATCGGCAAGGGTGTGACCCTGCTCCTTCTCGCCACGGGCTTTGTCCGCGACAACATCCTCCTCGCTCAGGCCCTGGTCGTCACGTACATCGTCATCGAGGTCAGCCTCGTCGCCACGGCCCTGGCCATCATCATCAACGTCTACCGGCACACCAAGAGCCTGGACATCCGGAAGCTGGCCAAGCTGAAAGGGTAAGCCATGAAGGGAATCGAGATCCTCCTCGCGCCGCCCGTCGCCTTCCTCGTCTTCCTCGCGGCCGCCCTCCTCCTCTACGGCCTCGGCTCGAAGATGGGCCCGAAGCTGACCAAGGTCGGCGGCAAGCTCGAGACGTACGCGTGCGGCGAGGACATTCCCGGTGTTAAGGTCCAGTTCGGCTACCGCCTGTTCTTTTTCGTCGCCCTGTTCTTCACCATCATGCACGTCGCGACCCTGGTCATCGCCACGGTCCCCTCGGGCCGGATCACCCTGTTCGCCGTCTTCTACCTCCTCATGATCTTCCTCGCCATCTTGGCCCTTGTCACAAGGAGTTAACATGCTCGATAAGTTGGCCCGGTGGTCGCGGATCAAGTCGCCCTGGATCCTTCACCTCAACTCCGGCGCCTGCAACGCCTGCGACATCGAGATCGTCGCCGCCCTGACCCCCCGGTTCGACGTCGAGCGCTTCGGCGTCCTCCTCAAGGCGACGCCGCGCCACGCCGACGTCATCGTCGCCAGCGGCCCGGTCACCCGCCAGATCAAGGACCGGATCGTGCGCATCTATGACCAGGTCCCCGACCCCAAGTTCGTCATCGCCGTCGGCGCCTGCGCCATGTCCGGCTGCGTCTACCGGGGGGCGTACAATATCATGGGAGGGATCGATCAGGTGATCCCGGTCAACGTCTACGTCCCGGGCTGCCCGGCCCGGCCGGACGCCATCCTGGACGCCGTCGTAAAACTCCTGGGAAAACTCTAGCGTTCGAGGACCCGACATGAGCGACGTCGAGATCAGCCAAAGACTCCAGAAGGACCTCGGGACGAAGGCCCTCGAGGTCACGAACCCCGACCGCCGCCGCATCTTCCTTAAGGTCGCCCCGGACGACCTCGTGGCGGCCGTGACCCTCCTCCGGGACAAGTACGATTGCCGGTACCTGGCCACGATCAGCGGGGTTGATAAGGGGGACATGTTCGAGATCCTCTACCACTTTGCCAGCCCCGCGGCCAATATCAATGTCCGGACGGAGGTCACCAAGGACTCCCCCCACATCGAAAGCATCTGCACCGTCATCCCCGGCGCCATCTTCTACGAGCGGGAGCTCCAGGACATGTTCGGCTTGGTCGTCGACCATATCCCCGACCCGCGCCCCCTCGTGCTACCCGACGACTGGCCGGCCGGGAACTTCCCGCTGCGCAAGGACTGGAAGTACCAGAGGCCGGAGGAGCGGATTCCCGGAGGCAAGTCATGAAGTTCCAAATCCCCATCGGGCCCCAGCACCCGGCCCTCAAGGAGCCGATCAGCCTGCGCATGACCGTCGAGGGCGAGGTCATCCGGGACGCCGACATCCGCCTCGGCTACAACCACCGCGGCCTGGAGAAGCTGGCCGAGGAGAAATCCTTCCTCCAGAACATCTACCTGACGGAGCGCATCTGCGGCATCTGCTCCCATTCGCACGCCACCTGCTTCGTCCAGGGTGTCGAGCGGCTCATGGAGCTCGCCCCCCCCAAGCGCGGCATGTACATCCGCTACCTCGTCTCCGAGCTCGAGCGCGTCCACAGCCATCTCCTCTGGCTCGGCGTCGCCGGCCACGAGGCCGGCTTCGACTCGTTCTTCATGTACACCTGGCGGGACCGCGAGATCGTCATGGATCTCCTGGAAATGATCTCCGGCAACCGCGTCCACTACGCCATCAACACCATCGGCGGTGTCCGCCGCGACCTCGACGAGGGCCAAAAGGCGAAGATCCTCGAAGGCGTCGCCGCCCTCAGGACGCGCACCGAATACTATTTCCATATCGGCGCCAACGAGCCGAGCTTCGTTGCCCGCATCGCCGGTGTCGGCCGCCTGACGAAAGAACAGGCGGAGGCGCTCTGCGCCGTCGGTCCGACGGCTCGCGCTTCGGGCATCACCCGCGACGTCCGCAAGGACGACCCCTACGCCGTCTACGACGAGATGGACTTCGAGGTCGGCACCGCGGACAGCTGTGACGTCCTCGGCCGCGTCGTCGTTCGCGTCAAAGAGCTTCTCGAGTCCTACAAGATCATCGAGCAGATCGTCCGGAAGCTGCCCGAGGGCCCGATCGTCGTCAGGGCCCCCCGCAAGGCCAAGCCGGGCGAAGTCGTCAGCCGCTATGAAGCGCCCCGTGGCGAGAACATGCACTACATCAAGTCGAACGGCTCGGAGAAGCCCGAGCGGCTCAAGGTCCGGGCCCCGACGCTGGCCAATTATCCGGCCACGGTCGAGATGCTCCGGAACGGCTTCATCGCCGACATCCCGCTGATCTTCGCCGCCATCGACCCCTGCATCTGCTGCGCCGAGCGGACCGTGACCCTCGTCAATGTCCGGAGCGGCGAAGAGACGACCGTCCGCCTGAGCGACCTTCGGCGCCGGGCGGCCGGGCGACATCCGAACGCCATCCCGAAAAGGATCGCCGCATGGCCGCTCTGAGAACTCTCGTCTATCTCCTCGTCTACCCGGGTCTCCTGTTCCTCTTCTTCTACTCGACGTTCTGCGAATGGTTCGACCGCAAGGTCTACGCCAGGCTCCAGAACCGGATGGGCCCGACCCACACCGGCCGCTTCGGCCTCCTTCAGCCCATCGCGGACTTCGTCAAGCTCATGGCCAAAGAGGACGTCGTGCCCGAGGCCGCCGATAAGCGGCTCTTCAACGTCCTCCCGCTCTTCGGCCTGGCCATCGTGTCGACGGCCGGCCTGCTCCTTCCCCTCTGGAACTTCGACCTGGCGGCGCCGAGCATGACCTCGTTCTCGGGCGACATCATTGTCATCCTCTACCTCCTGAGCCTGCCGACCCTGATCCTGTTCCTCGCCGCGTGGTCTTCGACCAACCTGTTCTCGACGATCGGCGGCTCACGGGTCCTGACCATGCTCTTCGGCTACGAAGTCCCGCTCTTCCTGGCCGTGCTCAGTCCGGCCATACTGGCCGATTCCTGGCGGCTGGCGGAGATCGCCGCTTTCTACCAGAAGAAGCCCCTGCTCATCCTGCCCAATCTGCTCGGCTTCGGTATCGCCGTGATCGCGGTCCAGGCCAAGCTCGAACGGACGCCCTTCGACATCCCCCATGCCGAGACGGAGATCGTCGGCGGGACCTTCACCGAGTACTCGGGGAAGAAATTGGCCCTCTTCCGACTGATGATGGACATCGAGCTCGTCGTCTCGAGCGCCCTCCTGGCGACCGTCTTCCTGGGCGGATTCCCCGGCGGCGTGCTCATCGGCTTCGTCCAGTTCATCGTCAAGACCCTGTTCGTGATCTTCTTCCTCACCCTTCTCCGGGCGCTGACCTCCCGCATCCGCATCGACCAGGTCGTCCGCTTCGCCTGGAGATACCTGGCCCCGATGGCCGTCCTTCAACTCCTGATCGCCATCCTCCTGAAGGGATTCCTGCCATGAGAATCGCGGCCTTTCTGCCCGAACTCCTCCGCCACCTGTTCAAGAAAACGGCCACGGTTGACTATCCCTTCAAGAAGCTCGAGGTGCCGAAGGACTTCCGGGGCACGCCGTTCCTCCACCCCGACCGGTGCATCGTCTGCCGGGCCTGCGAGCGGGACTGCCCGGCCGAGGCCATCGAGATCACGGCCGTCAACGAGGCGGAGAAGCGGTTCCGGATGGTCATCCACAACGACCGCTGCATCCATTGCGCCCAGTGCGTCGATTCCTGCCCGACGACGCCCAAGGCCATGGACATGGACAGCCTCTTCGAGCTCGCGGACTTCGACCGGCACAACCTCAAGAAGGAATGGATCTACGTCCGGGCCGTGGTCAAGCCCAAGCCGGCCGCTCCGAAGCCGGACGCCGCGCCCGAAGCCGCTCCCAAGGCCTAATCCCTTTTCGAGCCCCATTCGAAGGCTCCGGGGGATGGCCTCCATGAATCCGAGTTCTTTTCAGATATCTACCAGAAGCGCGGCTCCGAGTTGCTCCGTCGCACTTCTGCCGGTCGCTCCTCAGAATTCGCTCCCTGCCGGAGGGGTCCTATCCCTGTGCGTTCCCGTCCGGCTTCGTCTCCCATAAGGAGGTCGAGCTTGGGGTGTTCCCTCCGTCCGGCCGCGGGTTGTCCCCGGCGAGGCCATCCCGCTCGCTCCAGGCCTCGCTCCCCCGACTTCGGGTCGGGGTCCGTGCCCGCCTCGGCCTTTCTACGCCTCCCTCCGGGAAACACCCCTGCGCTCTCCGTCATCAAGACTTTACTTCGTGGGTTTCGCTCCCTGCCCGACGGGGATGGGCCGCGAAGGGACCCTGTTGATAAGCTCTGCGAAGGGGACCGCCCCTCTTTTCTTGTATAATGGGACGATGAACAAGCGCGTGGCGTGGAAGGCCCGGCTGGCACGGGAACTCGGGCGGCCGGTTAAGCTAGCCGTCCTCGGCGTCGGGAATATCGCCAAGGGCGACGACGCCGCAGGGGTCCGGGCGGCTGAGGCGCTCGCCGGCCTGGCCGGGGCCGGAGCGACGCCGCGCCTGAAGGTCTTCGTGACGCACGAGGCCCCCGAGAATTTCACGGGCGCCGTCCGGGAATTCGAGCCGACCCACGTCCTTATCATCGACGCCGCCGCAGCCGGGCTCCGCCCGGGCGACATTTTTATCGTCGACCGGGGGGCGGTTCCCGATGAGGACGTCTCGACCCACAGGACCCCGCTTACGACTCTGGCGGGTTACCTGGAAAGGACGGCCGGGTGCCGGGTCGTCGTCCTTGGGATCGAGCCCACGGGTTTCGCCGCCGGCACGCCTCTCAGCCCGCCGGTCCGACAGGCCGTCAACCGGGTCGCCGCGTTCCTGGCCGGGTTCGCCTCGCGCCGGCTCAGATCTTCATCGGCATCAGGACGTAAATATTCTTGATCGCTTCCTCGGCCTCGGGCTTGAGGAGAACGGCGCTGTTCTCGTCCTTGATCTCGAACGTCACCCGCTCCGACGTCGTTGACGTCAGGAAGTCCAGCAGGTACTGGGAATTGAAGCCGATCTCGAGGTCGTGACCCTTGTACTCGACGGTCAGCTTATCCCGAGCCTCGCCGATCTCAGGGTTCGACGAGAAGAGCTTCATCCGGTTCTTTTCGAGGTAGAACTTGATGCCCTTGGACCGCTCGGCGGACAGGAGCGAGACCCTGCGGATGGCCCCGGCTAGCTCTTCCCTCGGGATGGACAGGAGGTTCGGGTTGTCCTTGGGGATGACCGCCTGGTAGTTCGGGAATTTGCTCTCGATGATCCGCGAGATGAGCGTCCGCGCCCCCACCCGGAAGAAGAGGTTGCTCTCGTCGAGGTCGAACTCGACGGTCTCGTCCTCGAACTTGCGGAGTTCGCTGAGGGTTTTTTTGGCCACGATGACGCTCATGTCCTTGTCGACACGGATGCCATCGTCCGCCTTCGACGTATAGGACAACCGGTGGCCGTCGGTGCTCACCAACTCCATGTGCTTATTTTTGAGGAGCAGCAGGGCGCCGTTAAGGTAATACCGCTGCTCCTGCGTGATCGCGTAATAGACCCGGTCGATCATGGCCTTGACGTCGGCCAAAGGAAGGCGGATGCCCTTCTCGAACGCGGCCTCGGGCACCTGCGGATAATCCTCTTTTGCCATGCATAGGATCTTAAACTCGCTCTCGCCTGCTGTGATCTCTATCGTTTCCCCCTTCAGCTCCACGCTGACGGTCTGCCCGTCCGGCAGGGATTTGACGATCTCGAAGATCTTCTTCCCGTTGACCGTTATCGCGCCCGCCTTTTGAATGTCGGCGGCAAAGTGCGTCCTCAGGCCGACCTCGAGGTCCGTCCCCGTCAACTCGACCTCGGATTCCGAGACCGTCATCAGGATATTCGCTAGGATGGGCATCGTGTTCCTCTTCTCCACGATCCCCTGCAGCAGTTGGAGTTCGTCGAGCAGGTTTTTTTTCGGCACAGAGAATTTCATGGCATCACCTTTCCCGGAGCGTTCTTTACCTCATATTCTATCTTTATATTCTTTTTATAAAGATCTATAAAATCAAGAAGAGAAATAATAAAGTCCTGTGGGAATGTGCATAACGGACGGAAGCAGCTGATTATGCTCATTGGATGAAGGCCAGAAGGCTGTTGATTTCTTTGTTGAATTCGGGATCGTCGGCGCGGAGCTTTTCGATTTTGCGGATGGAATGGATGACGGTCGTGTGATGTTTTCCACCGAATTTTTTACCGATTTCGGGGAGTGAGGAATTCGTCAGTTCCTTGGCGAGGTACATCGCGATCTGGCGGGGGAAGGCGATCTTGGGTGAGTTGTTCTTGCTCTTGAGCTGCGACGGCTTGATCTTGAACTTGTGGCAGATCAATTTCTGGATCTTTTCCACAGTGATAATCGTCGAGGAAGTATCGAGCAGACCTTTCAGGGCCTCCTTCGTCAGGTCGAGGTCGATCTTCTCGCCCTTCAGGGAGGCGAAGGCGATAACGCGGCGAAGGTAGCCCTCGAGCTCGCGGATGTTCGACTGGACCTTGTCGGCGATATAGAGGGCCACGGTCTCGGACAGGGAAACGGCCTCGGCCTCGGCTTTCTTCTTGAGGATGGCGATGCGGGTCTCGATGTCCGGGGGCTTAAGGTCCGCGATTAAACCCCACTCGAAGCGCGAGCGGAACCTGTCCTCGAGGTGGGGAATCTCCTTCGGGGGGCAGTCGCTGGTGATGACGATCTGCTTCTGGCTGTCATAAAGGTGGTTGAACGTGTGGAAAAATTCCTCCTTTGTCCGTTCACGGCCGGAGAGGTAGTGGATATCGTCCATGAGCAGGACGTCGACACTCCGGTATTTCTGACGGAACTCGAGGACCTTCCCGTACTGGAGATGGTTGACGAGGTCGTTCATGAACTTTTCGGTCGTCACGTAAAGGATCTTGGGGGGGTGGCTCTGCGCGAGCGTGTAGTGGCCGATGGCGTTCATGAGATGAGTCTTGCCCAGGCCGGCCCCGCCGTAGATATAGAGGGGATTGTAGGAGCGGGCGGGATTCTTGGCCACGGCCAGGGCGGCGGCGTGCGCGAACTGGTTCGAGCTGCCGACGACAAAATTCTCGAAGGTGTAATTCGGGTTGAGGTTCGGGTTGAGAGGTAGGCCCGGCTTGGATTTCCGATCCTCGGGCGAGCGCCTCATGAAGGCGGACGGCGTGTCCTCATAGATGTAGCGTATCTCGAGGGGCTTGTGGAAGAGCTCCTTGGCGCACTCGATGATCAGGTTCGAATAGTGGAACGACAGCCAGTCGCGGAAGTAGGAATTCGGGACCTTGATGTAAAGGCACTCCTGGTCCTGGCCGATGAACATGGTCGGGTCGAACCAGGTCTCGAAACTGTTCGGGTCGATCTTCTGCTCGACGGCTTTTAGGATTTGATTCCAAGGGTTTTGTTTTTCTTCAGGTTCCATGGAGACCATCATTTTTTCCACAGATTTTTCCACATCTGTGGAAAAGCCTCTCCCGACGCTGGTCGGGGCGGGGAAGGCTCGGCCATCATAGCATTTCACCCCCCTCGTTTCAAGCCTTTTTTTGCCTCGCGGATGGACCTTGAGACGCGGCAGCTGAGGGACGCGAATAAGCCTTTTTTTCGGCAATTTCCGGTCCCGGGAGGGGCTTCCGCGAGGCGCGTAAACCGGCCCAAGAGCGGTTCGGGACGGGGACAAGCGGCGGCCGTTCGTCAGCGCGCGAGGGAGCCCCGCCGGTCGGCGTCCGACCGGCCGAAGAGCATCAAGAAGAGCCGGGCGCGGACCGCCGGGAGGAGCTCAGCGAGGGCGAATTCGGCCGTTTCAACGATTTCATTGGAGATCCTTGTCTCTTTGACCTCGCTTGTCCAGAGGGTCTCGCCGGTCGCAGCCTCGATCAGGGCGAATCCGATGGTCAGCACGAAACGCTTCCGCTCCGCGAGGCCGTGGCCTTCGAGCTTGAAAGGGCCGTCTTTCGGCAGGTCGTCCTCTTTAAGGGCCTTCTGGGCCTGCTCGGTGAGCGCGGCGGTGGCGAAGAGAAAGACAGCCGAAGGGGCGCCGGCGCCGGCCGATCTCCAGAAATCGCGGTCGTTGGCCGCGGCGCCCGCGTCGGAAGGTCCGGGGCGGCGCGACACCTTGCCCTTGAACACGTCGCGCATTCCGGCGGCGAGATCATCGGCGATTCTGCGGCCGAAGCTTAGGTCAGGCACGGGCGCCGCCTCCGCGAAGTCGGGGACGATGATCTCGTCGAAGCGTTCGGGGACGGCAGGACGGGCCGCGGGAGCGGCGGACATCCGCGGGCGTTCGGGAACCGCGGCGCAGCCTGCGAGGAAAACGCCCATCGCGGCGAGGAGCGCCGCCGCCCAGCACTTCGCGGCCGGGGAGGTCGCGCGGACGATTTCTCTAGCCATGGCGGAGGGCAACCTTAACTTACGCCCGCGGTCGGCGCCCGTCAAGCGGCGGCGTTCCCCTCCGGAGGCAGGAAGTTGCCTTCCGGCGCGTTTTGTGGTATATACGTTGCTTCAATAACCGGAACGAAAGAGCCACGACCATGCCGAAAGTCTGCGCAATCTGCCAAAAAGGGCCCGTTTTCGGGCATAGCATCAGCCATTCCCACAAGGCCTCGCCGAAGAAGTGGAAGCCCAACCTGCAGCACGTCAGGGCGCAGACGCCCTCGGGCGTCCGTCAGATCTGGGTGTGCACGAGGTGCATTCGCACGGGCAAGGTCGCCAAGGCCCGCTGACGTCCGGGCCAGGCGGCCCGGCTCCTCCCTGCGCGGTTTCCTAAGGGCTATTCTTGTCCCCCGGTTCAGACGCGCTCGACCGAGAGGACTTCCTTGAGCGCCGCGATCCGCTTCGAGATATCCTCGAGATGCCTGAGGTCGCGGATGAGGACCTCGAGACTGATCCTAGCCTTCTCCCCCGCGAACGTCGCCACCTCGGCCTTCGTGATGTTTCCGCCGGAGCGGGACACGGCCGCGGCGACGTTGGCCAGGACACCGGGCGAATCCTGGCTCTTGACGAGGAGGCGGGCCTTGAACGTGCCCGCGAGCGAAGGATCCCACGACGCGTCGGCCAGCCGCTGTGCGTCGAGGATCTCCTTGGTCACGAGCGGGCACCGGAGGGAGTGGACGGTCAGCCCGCGGCCGGCGGTGACATAGCCGACGACAGGCTCCCCCTTGATGGGCGAACAGCACTTGGCCAGGCGGATGGCCGGGTCGTCGAGGGCCTTGATCCGGACCCTGCGGAGACGCGGCCGGCCCGCGAGCCCCGCGGGGCCGGCCGGCTGGCCCTTGAGTTTCAGCCAGCGCTTGATCTGCTGGCGGGCTCCGCTCGTCCTCGCCGCACCCAGGATGGCCCGGGTCGGGGTCCGGTCCTCCGCCGTCATGATCTCCACGATGTCGCCGGTCTTGAGCGGCGTCTTGAGCAAGGCCGGCGTCCCGTTGATCCTCGCGCCGGCCGCGTGGAGGCCGATCTCCGAGTGGATCTTGAAGGCGAAGTCGAGCGCCGTCGCCCCGGGCGGGAGGTTGACGACCCTCCCCTTGGGCGTGAAGGCGTAGACCTCTTCCGGGACGAGGTTGGCCTTCAGGCTGCGCAGGAATTCCTGGGGGTTCTTCTGCTCCTTGTAGAGGGCGGCCATCTCGCGGAGCCAGTGGAGGCGCCGGTCCTCCCGGACGAGGCTCTGGGGCGAGTCCTCCTTGTAGCGCCAGTGGGCCGCGATCCCGTTCTCCGCGAGGTCGTGCATCTCACGGGTCCTGATCTGGATCTCGAACATCTTCCGCCCCTCGGTGATGACCGTCGTGTGGAGGGACTGATAGAGGTTCGGCTTGGGCATGGCGATGAAGTCCCGGAAGCGCTGCGGCAGGTGCGGCCAGCGCTGGTGGATGACGCCCAGGGCGGCGTAGCAGTCCTTGATGGAGTCGGTGATGAGCCGCAGGGCCAGGAAGTCATAGACCTGGTCGAAGCCGACGTCGCGCTTCTTCATCTTGGTCCAGATGCTGTACGGGCGCTTGAGGCGGGCGAAGACCTCGGCCGGGATCCTGTTCTTCTTCATCAGCGCCTCGAGCGCCTTCTGCATCTCCCAGAGGTCCTTCTCGGCCGCTTTCTTCTGCGGCCCGACCAGGGCGCCGACCTTGGCGAATCCTTCCGGCTCGACATAACGGAAGGACAAGTCTTCGAGCTCGGCCCGGATGCGGCCCATGCCGAGGCGGTCGGCGATCGGTGCGTAGACGTCGAGCGTCTCGCGCGCCACCTGCGTCTGCTTCTCCTCCCCCATGAACTCGAGGGTCTTGAGGTTGTGGATCCGGTCAGCCAGCTTGATGAAGATGACCCGGATGTCGTCGGTCATGGCCAGGATGATCTTGCGGATGGTCCCGGCCCGGCGGTCTTCCGGTGGGGTGTCCTGGACGCGGCCGATCTTGGTGACGCCCTCGACGAGGTCGGCCACGTCCTTCCCGAAACTCTCACGGATCTCGGCGGCGGTGACGTCCGTGTCTTCGAGGGCGTCGTGGAGGAGGGCGGCGACGAGCGTCGTGCGGTCGAGCCGCATGTCGGCGAGCGTGTTCGCGACCTCGAGGGGATGGCTGAGATAGGGCTCGCCGGACCGCCGGACCTGGCCCTTGTGGGCGCGGGCGGCGAAAACGTAAGCCTTCTGGAGGACGTGGACGTCCTTCTCGCTGATGTAGGCGGCGGCCTTCTCGAGGATGTCGTCGAACCGGATCATGGCCGCTCGCCGTTCCTTCCGCGGGCGGTCGCGACCGAGCCGCGGGGGCGTTTTTCGCGGGAGACGATCCAGTCGGCGGCCGCCGCGAGGTCTTCGGCGACGTGGCCGGGGCGGATGCCGCTCTGCCGGAGGTCGGCGAGCGACCGGCGTCCGTATCCGGTCAGGACGAGAACAGGGACCGCGCCGATCCGGAGGCCGAACAGGATGTCGCACGGCTTGTCGCCGACCATGTAGGAACCTGGGAGCTCGAGGCCAAGCTCGGCTGCGGCGCGGACCCCGAGGCCTGGCTTCGGCTTGGCGCAGGCGCAATCGCCTATCCCGTCCTCGCCGGCGCCCGGGGAGTAATGGGGGCAGTAGTAGATCCCGTCGATCGGGGCGCGCTCGCTTTCAAAGGCCGCGCTGAATTCCCGGTGGAGGATCCTCAGGTCCTCCTCGCTGAAGAAGCCGCGGCCGACGCCTGACTGGTCGGTGATGACAACGGGCGCGAGCCCCGCCTGGCGGAGCCGGCGGACGGCCTCGAACGCGAAAGGATAGATGTGGACCTGGCTCCAATCCGCGGGATAGCCGACGTCGCGGCTGAGAGTCCCGTCACGGTCCAGGAAAACGGCCCTTTTATTGTTCATGGAGACGGCCGGCCTGAGGACGCGCCCTGCCGCGTCGCGCGCCCCGGCGGCATTGTATCCCGAGGATTCCACCCCTGTCAAAAGCCGGGCCCGCGGAGGGCCTCAGTCCTTGACCGTCGACGGGGGCTTGTCGCCGCCGTTCTTCTCGCCGGCGGCTTCGGGCTTGGCCGGCGCCTTCGACTCCGGCTTGGCCTCGGGCGAAGGGGAGTTCTTCTTGGCGTAATCCGTGATGTACCACCCGTTGCCCTTGAACTGGATGGCGGCCGACGAGATGAGCTTTCTGAGCCGGCCGCCGCACTTCGGGCACTTCTCGAGCGGCTTGTCCTTGGCCTTCTGCAGGGCCTCGAGGGTCGCCCCGCATTGCGTGCACTTGTATTCGTAGAGCGGCATCGGTCGTTACTCTACTTAATATCCATCCCCGGTTATGAAAATCCATTATACCAGTCGGATGAGCGGTGCGCCAGCGACGGGATGTGCAATGTGGATGAGCGAGGGGGGAATCTTCAGAAGCAGGGAACACCCCGAACTCGACGTCCTTTTTGAGAGAAAATGCCTTAATTGACGGGGCTGTGCCGTGACGGGACTCGCCCGGGCGTTATTCGTGGAAGACGATGGCCTCGAAGACCTGGATCTTGGCCCCCTTTTTCCAGGCGTCGGGCGGCAGCCCGGCCTTGAGGCACCCCTGCTCGAGGAACGTCTGGCGATCCCAGCCGTTCTCCACGGGGACCTGCGGGAGCAGGACACCCTTGCGACCCTCCCTCGAAACGATGATCCCGTGGCGCCCGACGCGGACAAGGTCCGGGTTGGCGATATCGCGGAGCGGCGTAAGGACGGAGATCTCGAAACCGAGCCCCTGGACCTCGTCGGGTGAGACCGGCGGGAACCTGGGGTCTTCGGTCGCTGCGTAAATGGCTGCGCGGATGACGGCCTGGCCAAGCGGGGCGACGGCCTCGATGAAGCCGATGCAGCCCCGCAGTTCGCCGCGCTTCTTGAGGGTCACGAAGACGCCCCGCGGCTCGAGGAACTTGGCGTTTCCTGTCTGATCCTCGATGACCGCCCCGCGGGTCACGAACTCGGTCACGGCCGAGCGGGCCAGCCGCAGGAGCTGGGCCTTCTCTTCCGGCGAAAGGACGGACTCGTCCGCGCCGTCCGGCCGGTCCGCGACGACGGCCGCGGCCATGTACCCGACGACGCTCGAGGCCGGTCCGCCCGACTCCGACGAGTCCGAGTGCCGGAGGACGTCGATACGCGCGGCCCCGCCCTTTTGGGCGTAGAGGATGGCCGCGACGACCGGCCCGCCGCCGCACAGGATATTATCCCCGGCCTCGATCTTCCGGATGAGCGTCTCGGTCTTGGCCGAGCGGACGAGCGAGATCGTGTCGGCGTCGACCGCCGCCGCCTCGCTCTTCGACAGGAAATGGGACATGTCCGTGGACGCGACGACAAGAACCTTCTTCCCGGCGCAGACCTTGACCAGGCCCGCGGCAAGGGTCTGGATCGTCCGCCTTGTCTGGTAGCCCATGACGACGGGGACGATCTTGGCGCCGGGCAGGGCCTTCTGGATGAACGGGACCTGGACCTCGACTGAATGCTCTTGGACTTCGGCTCCTGGGATGAAGTAGGCCTCGGGGACATAGGCGAAGCCGGTCTCCCTGGTCAGAGCCTTGGCCAGGGCGGCATCGACCCGGGCCACGCCGAGAGGCGTCTCAAAGCCGCCGTCCGGGTAGATCGAACACCCCGCGAAGCCGGCATGATGGGACGGGCCGATGATGACGACGGTCTCGAACGGCATCCCGCGGACGAGGGCATAAGCGTAGGCCGCCGTCTGGCCGGAGAAGGCATGGGCGGCATGGGGGACGATGATGGCCCGGACCTCGCCGGCGGCGGGGGCAGCGGGCTTGGCGTTCGCCAGGAAGAGGTCGATCTGGGCAGCCAACCTCACGGGGTCCTTCTCGTAGAACTGGCCGGCAACGTAGGCGGGCCTGACCGTCTCCGCCGCGGCGGCGAGGCCCGCCGGGATAAGGACCGCGGCGAGCAGGATGCGCATCGTTCTCATGAGAGGCCTCGCGTGACCGGATCGTCTTTTTTCAATATATCGACGTTATCGCCAAAATGCAAATTGACTTTTCGCCGCGTTCGGATTATAAAAGGAGAGCGGAAGGTTGAAATGAAAGGCTTCTTCAAATTCCTGCTGGCGCTCGCGACGCTCGGGTCTGTGTTCTTCCTGGGTTTCTCCCTGGGCAAGGAGAAAGAAAAAGCCAAGATCCCGAAGTTCCAGGAAGAGCCCGAAAGCAACGTCTGAGGCTCGGGAACCGGCCTCCGGTCCAGCATACAAACGCACGTTCGATCCCAGCTCGGGGAGACCCTCGCACGGCACGCGCCTCGCGCTCCGCGTTGACTTGCCGCGCATGCGCGGGCTATAATGAACGCGACGGACGCGGTTGGACTCCGGACAGAGAGAAAGCAGAGCCATGAACTGGGGAGTTTATGCCATCCTGATCATCTTCGGGGCGTTCGTCCTGCTGCTCATTATCAACCCGAACCTGTCCTGTTTCGGCAAGCGCCTCCGCTCGCCGTTCTATCCTTTGCGCCGGAAGCGGGAGGAGAGGCGGGAGGTGAGGGAAGACCTCAAGAGGAAAATGACCGACTATAAGTTCGACCTCGGCGGCGGTCCGTCCGGAAAAGCCGGGGAGCCGGGGCGGACGAAGCCGGAAGACAAGACCGGGGGCCAGAAATCTCCGGATAAAAAGATCGAGGATTATGGGTTTCGTCCGCATTGACGGGCGCCCCGCGGGCACGCCGTCCCGCTTGGCGGCTGGCTCACGCCATTGAAGAAGCCGCGAACGCCTGCCCGGGCCGCGATGGCTCTCGCCTCCGGCGCCGTCGTCGCCGCAGCCATCCTCTCATCGTGCGCGAGGCGGCCGCCCGTTCTCGTGCCGCCGGCCTCGGGCGTCGAGGCCGTCGCGGGCTTCGCCGCGGCCACGGTCCGGGGCGAGGCGGCCGACATCAAGGGGAAATTCGCTTTCCTTTTCCGCAGGCCCGGGCTGGGCCGGGTCGAGGTCCTCGACCCCCTCGGGCGGGCGGTCTACGATATGATTTTCACCGGCGAGACGGCCTACCTCGTCGTGCCACGGCGAAAGGTGTACGCCGAAGACCGGCCGGAGGCGATGGTCGAGCGGTTCCTGGGTTTCGCCCTCGGACCGGGCGAGATCCTCGGGCTCCTCAGCGGACAGTGGTCGGGGCAGGAACTTGACGTGCCGAACGCCTGGACCCTGCGGCGGGACGGTCAAGAGCGGGTCCTCCGAGGCGAACGGAACGGGCTCGTCTTTGAGGTCACGGAGTTCTTCCCAGGCGCGGGCGTGCCGCGCACGGTCGTTTTTTCCCGGCCCGGGACGTCGGGCCGGGTAAAGATCCTGTCCCTCGAGTTCAACCCCGCTGCGCGGCCGGAGGCCTTCGAGACGCCGTTCCTCAAGACGTTCGTCCGGAAGTCCATCGAGGACATCCAGGAGATCAGGGACGATGCGCCTTAGGTCCTGCGCCAAGATCAACCTCGGCCTGGAGATCGTGCGCAAGCGTCCCGACGGCTATCACGACATCCGGACCCTCTTCCAGTCGATCGACCTGGCCGACCGGATCGAGCTCGAGCCGACGGCGGACGGCCGGATCCGTCTCGAAGGCGACGACCCGGCCATCCCGTGGGACGAGACGAACCTCGTCCACCGCGCGGCGCAGCTGCTCCGGGAGAGGTCAGGCACGGTGGCCGGGGCCTTCATCCGCGTGAGCAAGGCCATCCCGGCCGGCAAGGGGCTCGGCGGGGGGAGCTCGAACGCCGCCCTGACCCTCTACGGCCTGAACCGGCTGTGGTCGGCGGGACTCGGCCCCGAGGACCTGGCCAGCCTGGCCCTACGCCTCGGGTCGGACGTCCCCTATTTCCTCAGGGGCGGCCTCTGCCTGGGGGAATCGCGCGGGGAAACCCTGACGCCGCTGCCCGATCTCGCCCCGCTCGCATGCGTCCTCGCCTTCCCGCCTTACCCCATCCTGACGGCCGACGTCTACGCCAGCGTGGGGCCGTCCTTGACTTCAGAGGGCAAAGACAGTAAAATTATGCGCTTTCTGGAGACCGGGGACCTTGGCCCTTTGGAAAACGCCCTGGAACATGTCATCCTGCGGCGACATCCCGAGCTTGAGGACCTCAAGAGGTTTTTCCTCGGCCGGGGGGCGACGCTGTCCCTGGTGACCGGCTCCGGCTCGGCGGTGTTCGGACTCTTCTCCGGAAAGGACCAGGCTCGGAAGGCGCTGGACGAGCTCCGCGCGAGGTCGGACGCCCGGCTCGCGGAGACCTTGCCGCGGGAAGATTATTGGGCTCGCGTCGTCGCTGGGGCGTAGCCAAGCGGTAAGGCAACGGACTTTGGCTCCGTCATTCGGAGGTTCGAATCCTCCCGCCCCAGTTCTGGTGATATAGGACAAGGGAGAAACGATGAAAGTCTTCGCAGGCTCTTCGAACACGGCCCTGGCCAAGGAGATCGCCAAGTATCTGCAGATCGACCTCGGCCGGTGCGTCCTCGACCGGTTCAGCGACGGGGAGATCCATTTCTACATCGACGAGAACGTCCGCGGCGAGGACATCTTCGTCATCCAGTCCGGCTGCCCCGACGCGAACTTCCACCTCATGGAGCTGTTCGTCATGATCGACGCCTTCAAGCGGGCGTCGGCCGGCCGGATCACGGCCGTCATCCCCTATTTCGCCTACGCCCGGCAGGACTGGAAGGACCGGCCCCGGGTCCCGATCTCGGCCCGCCTCGTCGCCGACCTCATCGAAAAGGCCGGCGCCAACCGCGTCCTGGCCATGGACCTTCATTCGCCCCAGATCCAGGGCTTCTTCAGCATCCCCGTGGACAACCTCCAGGCCTCCCCGGTGCTGGCCAGCCACATCCGGAACCTGCGGCTCGACAGCCTGACCATCGTCTCCCCCGACGCCGGCGGCGTGGGCCGGGCCCGCGTCTTCGCCAAGCGGCTGGACGTGAAGCTGGCCATCGTCGACAAGCGGCGGCCGTCGCCCAACGTGGCCCAGGTCCTCCACATCATCGGCGAGGTCAGGAACCAGAACGTCGTCATCTTCGACGACATGGTCGATACGGGCGGGACGCTGACGCTCAGCGTCGACGCCCTGACCCGCAAGGGCGCGAAGAGGATCTTCGCGGCCTGCACGCACCCGGTCCTGTCGGGCGCGGCCCTGGACCGGATTGAGAAGAGCAAGCTCGAAGGGATCTTCGTAACCAATACCATCCCACTGACGGAACGGGCGAACGAGTCCGGGCGGTTCACGGTCCTCTCCGTGGCCGAACTGTTCGGCGAGGCCATCCGGAGGATCAACGAGGGGAGCTCCGTCAGCTCCCTGTTCGCCTGAGGAGGAACACATGAGCATCGTCGTTAAAACCGAAAAACGCGAGGGGCTCGGCAAGAACGCCGCCCGTCGGCTGAGGCAGCAGGGCTTCATCCCGGCCGTGCTCTACGGGGAGGGCGCCGAGAGCGCGGCGATCGTCCTGAACAAGAAGGACGTCATCCAGATCATGAAGCTCGAAACGCGGGAGAACACAATCTTCAAGGTCGCCGACGGCACAGCGGAGACCGACGCCATGATCAAGGAGCTGCAGGTCGACCCGACCACAGACGAGATCCTCCACGTCGACCTCGTCCGGATCTCTATGGACAAGCCGATCCGGGTCACGGTACCCGTCGTCCATCGCGGCGAGCCGATCGGCGTCAAGACCGAGGGCGGCTTCGTTGACTTCGTCACCCGCGAGGTCGAGGTCGAATGTCTGCCCCGGGCCATCCCCGAGAGCATCGGCATCGACATCGCGGACCTTCACATCCACCAGTCCTTCAAGGTCGAGAACATGACCCTCCCGGCCGGTGTCCGTATCATCACCGAGCCCGCGACCGTCCTGGTCATGATCTCCCTGCCGCACAAGGAAGAGGAGTTCCCCGGCGAGAAGCCCGCCGAAGAGGTCGCCGCCGAGGAAGTGAAGGAGCCCGAGGTCATCAAGAAGGAGAGGGCTGGCAAGGAAGAGGAAGAGGAGAAGCCTGGAAAGCCCGAGAAGCCTGGAAAGCCGGAAAAGCCGGAAAAGAAAGGCAAGCAGGAGAAGTAGAGTTTGTGGCTGGTGGTGGGCCTGGGGAACCCTGGCGAAGAATATGCGGGCACGCGCCACAACGCCGGCTTCCTGCTGGTCGAACGGGTGGCCCACACCCGGGGCGTTGAGCTCCGAGGCCGGGCCTTCAAGGCCCGGATGGCCGTCGTCCGCGGTGGAGAAGATGAGGTCCTGCTGGCCCTGCCGCGGACCTTCATGAACCGCAGCGGCATTGCCGTCCGCGAGATCCTGGCGAAGAAGGGCATCCCGCCGGAGCGGATGGTCGTCGTCTACGACGACCTCGACATCCCGCTCGGCGAGATCCGCGTCCGCAAGCGAGGGAGCCCGGGGACGCACAAGGGCATGATCTCGATCGTGGACTCGATCGGGACGCGGGAGTTCCCGAGGCTCCGGATCGGCATCGGGCCGCTCCCGGGAGGGCGCGATGCGGCCGAATACGTGCTTGCGCCGTTCGGACGGAGCGAGCGGCCGCTCCTCGACCGCAGCTTGGGCGAGGCGGCGGAGGCCCTGGACATGATCCTGGCCGGCGGCACGGACCGGGCTATGGCCCGGTTCAACCGCAGGAATCCGGTCTCTTGAAATATTGGCGGAATCGTTTAGAATAGGAGCCGTTCTCCTTGTTCCTTCCGGAAGAGAAGGAGCTATCACATCCATAAGGAGCGCTGCATGAGTCAGTACGAAACGGGGTTCATTCTCTCCCCCACCCTGTCCGAAGAAGAGACGACGCAGTTCATCCAGCAGATGGCCGCGATCATCCCCCAGAAAAAGGGGCGGATGGTCAAGCAGGACGTCTGGGGAAAGCGGCGGCTGGCGTACACCATTAAGAGGTTCGGCGAAGGCGTGTACGTCTTTTTCACCTACGAAGGCCCGGGCGACATCTCCGGCGAGCTGGAGCGCCGGTTTAAGCAGTCCGACGCCATCATCCGCTTTCTGACGGTCAAGAAGGACCTGAGGATCCAGGCCCGCAAGAAGAGGAAGCGGTCGGCCGAGGAGGCCGCGCGCGCCGCGGAAGAGGCGGCACGCTCCGCGGAAATCGGCGCCGAGAGCGCCGCCGCGGCCCCGGCGGTGGAACGGCCTGAGGAGAAGTGAAATGGCCAGAGAAGACAGACCCGAGAGAAGCGAACGGGGGCCTTACCGGAAGTATTTCGCCCCGAAGAAGAAGTTCTGCCGGTTCTGCCAGCGGAACGTCCGGAACATCGACTACAAGGCCGTGGAGATCCTGAAGAAGTACATCCCGGACCGCGGCAAGATCTCCCCCCGCCGCGTCACCGGCACCTGCGCCTTCCACCAGCGGAAGCTGTCCTTGGCGGTCAAGCGGGCGCGGCTGATGGCCCTCCTCCCCTACGTCGAGGACTAACAGGGCCCGATTCCGGAGGCAACATGAAGGTCATTCTGAAAAACGACGTGGAGAAAGTCGGCCGGAAGGGCGATATCGTCAACGTCGCTCCGGGCTTCGGCCGGAACTACCTCATTCCGCGGAAGCTGGCCCTTGAGGTCACGGCCAGCAACCTCAAGATGATCGAGATCGAGCGGCAGGCGCTGAAGAAGAAGGCCGAGGCGGAGCGGCAGTCGTTCCAGGGGGTCATCCAGAAGCTGAGCCAGGTCACGCTGACCTTCCCCCGCCGGGCCGGCGAGAAGGACGTCATCTTCGGCTCCGTGTCCGCGGGCGACATCAAAGAGGCCCTGGACAAGCTGGGGTTCGAGGTCGACAAGAAGAGGATCCATCTGGACGAGCCGATTAAACGGCTCGGCAACTTCACCGTGCCCGTTAAGGTCTACAATGAAGACAAGGCAGAGGTGAAGATCGTGGTCGTCAAAGAGGAGGCCGCGGAGGGCGAGTCGGCGAAGAGCGGGGAGAGCGCCTGAGGCCGGGAGGCCAGGGCGGTCCGGCCCGCTCCTCAGGGGGCCCGGCGGACAAGAGGGGACGATGGAACTCGACCTGATGTTCCTGAAAAAGACGCCGCCGCAAAGCCTGGAGGCCGAGCGCGCCGTCCTCGGGGGTATCCTCGTCCAGAAGGAGAACCTCAACGTCGTCCTGTCCACGATCTCGCCCGATGACCTGTACAAGGACGCCCACCGCAGGATCCTCGAGGCGATCACCGCCCTCGTCGACAAGGGCCTGCCCGTCGACCTCCTCTCCCTGACCGAGGAGCTCCAGCGGGCGGGGATCCTGGAGGACGTCGGCGGCGCCGCCTACCTCTCGGGACTCCTCGACGGCGTCCCCCGGAACCTCAACGTCGAGTACTACGCCCAGATCATCAAGGAGAAGGCCCTCCTCCGGCGGCTCATCCTCTCCTCGGCCAAGATCATCTCCGAGAGCTACGAACAGAAAGAGGATGCCGACGAGCTGCTCAACGCGGCCCAGGCGGCCATCGTCGAGGTCGCCGAGCAGCGGCTGAAGCCCGGCTTCCAGTCCATGAACGTCCTGATGCCCCCGACCCTGGACATGATCCAGACCCTTGTCGACCGCAAGGAGGCCGTGACCGGGGTGCCGTCCGGGTTCCGCTACCTCGACGGCCTGACGGCGGGCTTCCATCCCGCGGAGCTCGTCATCCTGGCGGCGCGGCCCTCCATGGGCAAGACGGCCCTGGCCCTGAACATCTCCCACCACGTCGGGCTCAAGACGGACAAGGCCGTCGGCTTCTTCTCCATGGAGATGGCCAAGGAACAGCTCGTTATCCGGCTCCTCTGCGCCGAGGCCCAGCTCGACATCAAGCGGACCCGGACGGGCTTCATCAGCGACCGGGAGTTCGAGAAGCTGAAGCTCGCCGGTGAGTCCCTGTCCCGGGCCCGGATCTTCATCGACGAGTCGCCGGCCCTCACGGTCATGGAGATGAAGGCCAAGTGCCGGCGGCTGAAGATGGAACAGCGGCTGGACATCGTCTTCGTCGATTACATCCAGCTCATGCGGACGGGCGGCCGGTTCGAGAACCGCAACCAGGAGATGTCGTTCATCTCGCGGTCCCTGAAGGAGCTGGCCAAGGAGCTCCGGATCCCGGTTGTCGGCATCTCGCAGCTCAGCCGGGCCCCTGAGAAGGGGCGGCGTGAGCCCAAGCCCCAGCTGTCCGATCTCCGCGAGTCGGGGGCCCTCGAGCAGGACGCCGACGTCGTCATCTTCATCTACCGGCCCGAGTTCTATCACCCGGACGACGAGAGCCTCAAGGGCGTCGCCGAGGTCAACATCGCCAAGCAAAGGAACGGCCCCATCGGCAGCCTCCAGCTGGCCTTCATCCGGGAATACGCCCGGTTCGCCGACATGGAGCCCTACGCGCCGGAGTACTGACGGATGCCCCCCGCGAACAAGCGCCGCACCCTGCTCACACTCCGCTTCCTCTATCAGATGGGCGAGATCGCCGTCGTCATGGGCCGGACCCTGCGGGATATGTTCCGGCCGCCCTTCGAGGCCCGGATCTTCGTCCAGCAGCTCGAGAGCGTCGGTGTCAACTCGATGTCGGTCGTGGCCATCACGGCCGCTTTCGGCGGGCTCGTCTTCGGCCTCCAGACGTACTCGGGCTTCCACAAGTACGTTGGGCCCGGGACGGAAGTCTACAGCGGCCCGATCATCTCCGTGGGTCTGTGCAAGGAGCTCATCCCCCTGCTCGTCGCGCTCATGATTGCCGGGCGCGTCGGTTCGTCCATGACCGCCGAGCTCGGGACGATGAAGATCACGGAGCAGATCGACGCCCTGGCCAGCCTCGGGGCCGACCCCTCCCGCTACCTCGTCGTCCCCCGGGCCCTGGCGGCGGTCATCATGATGCCGCTCCTGACCCTGTACGCGGACATGATCGGCATCTTCTGCGGCTTCTTCTACAACATCGTCGGGATGGGGGTCAACCGGGTCGTCTACATCCGGAACGCCCTCCTCTACTTCAATTTCTGGGACGTCAGCGTCGGCCTGGTCAAGGCCGTCGTCTTCGGCTTCGTCATCTCCACCGTCGGGTGCTGGCAGGGCCTCAAGGCCGAGGGCGGCGCCGAGGGCGTCGGCCGGGCCACGACGCGGAGCGTCGTCATCGCCAGCATCTCGGTCCTCATCCTGAACTTCTTCCTCAGCAAGGCGCTGCCGAAGTGACGGGACCCATGATCCGGATCGTCGACCTTTACAAGTCCTTCGGGCCGAAACCCGTCCTGCGGGGCGTCAACTTGGAGGTCGGCGACGGCGAGACCATGGTCATCATCGGTCAGAGCGGCTCGGGGAAAAGCGTCCTCCTCAAGCACATCATCGGCATGCTCAAGCCGGACGCCGGGAGGGTCCTGGTCGACGGCGTCGACATCACCGGCCTGAAACCGCGGGAGATGCCGGAGATCCTCCGCAAGTTCGGCATGCTCTTCCAGGGCGCGGCCCTCTTCGATTCGCTGTCCGTCGGCGAGAACGTCGGCTTCGGGCTGCGGCGCTACACGCGGCATACGAAAAAGGAGATCGAGGCCATCGTGGCCGAGAGCCTGGACAAGGTCGGTCTCCGGGGCGTCGAGGCCCTCATGCCGCACGAGCTTTCGGGCGGGATGAAGAAACGCGTCGGCCTGGCCCGGGCCATCGCCTACAAGCCGCAGATCATCCTCTACGACGAGCCGTCCACGGGCATCGACCCCATCCGGGCGGATTCCATCAACGACCTGATCAACCAGATGAAACGGGACCTCGGCGTCACCTCCGTCGTCATCACCCACGACATGGTGAGCTGCTACAAGGTCGCCGACCGGGTCGCCATGCTCTTCAACGGGGTCATCATCGAGACCGGGACGCCGGCCGAGATCCAGGCCACGGCGAACGCCATCGTCCGGCAGTTCATCACGGGCCAGGCGTCCGGTCCGATCACGGATTGGTGAGAAACGAGGTCCAGCATGAGAAGAGATCTCAAGATCGGCATCTTCTTCACCGGGGCGCTGCTCGTCCTGGCCGTCTTCATCTTCATCGTCGGCAACCTCTCGAACCTCTTCCGCCGGCCGGGGTATCCGATCTACATCCGCTACGAATCGTCCCTGGGCCTGGATAAGACGGCCGCGGTGAAGATGGCCGGCATCAAGATCGGCTACGTCAAGGACATCCAGCTCGAAGGCCGCCGCTCGAAGGTCGTCCTGAGCATCTATCCCAAGTACAAGATCCCGCGCGGCTCCAAGGCCATCCAGTCGGTCCAGGGGCTGCTCGGGGAGAAGTACGTCGACGTCCAGCCCAGCATGGAAGACGACTACCTCCGCCCGGGCGACGAGCTCGTGCCGGGGCCGTCGTCGGGCATGGACCAGCTGACCCCGATGCTGAACGCCCTCGGCAACGACCTCCAGCAGGCCGCCCGGAACCTCAAGGACATGACGAACAAAGAGACACGGGACAACTTCGCCGAGGCCGTCAAGAACCTGTCCTCGCTGACGGGCGAGATCGAGCGGCTGGTCGCGGAGAACCGGGGGAAGGTCAGCCAGACCCTGACGGCGGCCTCCGACACGGCCCGCAGCCTCGACGCGCGGGTCAAGGACCTCGCCCAGAACGCCAACGCCACCCTGGCCGAGATCCAGCGCCTTCTCCAGGAGAACCGGCCCGACATCCGGGACAACATCACCAAGCTCAAGGACGTCCTGTCCAAGATCGAGGAGTCGGTGACGCTCCTCAACAAGTCGCTCGACAAGATCCAGAAGGGCGAGGGTTCCGTCGGCAAGCTCGTCAACGACGAGGGCCTCTATAACGAGGCCCGTGGCGCCGTCCGGGACGTCGAGAAGATCGCGGAGACCGTATCGAGCCTCCGGCCGACGCTGGACGTCCGCGGCGAGTATCTTGCCCGGAGCCGCTATCTCAAGGGCATCCTGGGCGTGGGCCTGTGGTACAAGAACAAGGCGTTCGTCCTGGCCCAGGCTGTCCGCGGGCCCGACCCGGACCGCTTCACCTATTCCGCCCAGGGCGGGCTGCGTTTCGGCGGCTTCGCCCCCCGGGCGGGGGTCATTGAGTCGGAGCTCGGCGCCGGGCTCGATTATTACGCCCTCAAGGACCGGCTCGTCCTGAGTGTTGAGGGGCTGAACTGGAACCGGGCGACGAGCCCGGTCTTCCGGACCTTCGCGAGATTTTTCCCACAGAAGAACGTCTATGTCATCCTCGGCCTCGAAGATTTCACCCTGGCCGCGCGGAGGCAGGTCTTTTTCGGGCTCGGCGTGGGTCTCTGATGAAGGAGAAGACGGTCTACATCTGCCAGAACTGCGGCTCCCGGTCGCCGAAATGGATGGGACGATGCCCGAGCTGTGGCGAGTGGAACACGATGATCGAGGAGGTCGAGGAAGAAGCCCCGGCCGAAATCTCCTTCCCGCCGTCCGACCCCATCCTGTACAAGGACATCCGCGAACTGGCCAACCCCCGCATCAAGGTCGAGATCGAGGATTTCAACAAAGTCCTCGGCGGCGGCCTCGTCCTCGGCTCGCTCGTCCTCATCGGCGGCGAGCCCGGCATCGGCAAGTCGACGCTCCTCCTCCAGGTGTCCAAGAGCCTGGCCGATGCGGGCGAGACCGTCCTTTATGTCTCGGGCGAGGAGTCCCTCGAGCAGATCAAGCTCCGCGGCGACCGGCTCGGCGTCCGCGACGGCGCCCTCTATCTGCTGTCCGAGACGGCTCTCGAGCGGATCGTCGCCCAGGCCGAACGCCTCAAGCCCAAGGCCCTGGTCGTCGACTCCGTCCAGACGATCTTCTCGGCCAAGCTGAGCTCCAGCCCCGGAACGATCAGCCAGGTGCGGGAGGTGGCCAACCAGATCTTCCGCTTCGCCAAGAAGAACCAGATCCCCGCCTTCCTAGTCGGCCACATCACGAAGGACGGATCTCTAGCCGGGCCGAAGTCGCTCGAGCACATGGTCGACGTCGTCCTCCTTTTCGAGGGCGAGCGCGACCACAGCCACCGCGTCCTTAGGGCCCTGAAGAACCGGTTCGGCCCCGTCTCGGAGCTGGCCGTGTTCGAGATGACCGCGGCCGGCCTCCAGGCCATCCTCAACCCGTCGGCCTTCTTCCTCCGGGAGCGGCCGCGCGAGGAGCCCGGCAGCGCCGTCGTCTGCACGATCAAGGGGACGCGGCCTCTTCTGGCCGAGATCCAGGCCCTCGTCTCCTCGACGCTCTTCACCGGGAACCCGCGCCGGATGAGCATCGGGCTCGACCACTACCGCACGTCCATGCTCCTGGCCCTCATCGAGAAGAAGGTCGGCTACTCCTTCGCGGGCGAGGACATCTACCTCAACGTCGCCGGCGGGATGACCATCGACGAGCCCGCGGCCGACCTCGGCGTCGTCATGGCCGTCGTCTCGTCCCTGAAGAACGCGCCCCTGCCCAAGGACATGACCTTCTTCGGCGAGGTCGGCCTCTCCGGCGAGATCCGCTCGGTCGGCCAGCCCCTAGCCCGGATCAAGGAAGCGGCGACCCTTGGATTCGGGACCATCATCCTGCCGGCCGGGAACCTCGACGCGCTGGACAAGGGCGACCTGCCGGCGATCCAGTGCGTTGGCGTGAAAACGGTCAAGCAGGCGCTCCAGTACGTCTTTTAACAGGATTCTCATAGATAAAGGATTGATCCGATGGGCATCGCATTCTTCCGCCTTTTCATCCTCGCTCTGCTCACGATGGCCGGCTATTTCTATCCGCCCTTCAGGCTGTCCGGGCCTTACGGGGCGGCCGCGGCCTTCCTCCTCGGCATCCTCTTCATGGTCTTCGAGACCAGGATCCGGAGGTCCCAGTTCAAGGTCATCTGGAGCTCCGGCGTCGGCTTCGTCCTCGGCATGCTCGTCGGCTGGGTGGTCGGCTCCATCTATCAGTCGGTCGTCCGGACGCCCGAGATGGCCAGGTTCATCCGCATCTTTTTCCTGGTCATCTTTCCCTACATCGGGGTCCTCATCGGGACGCGGAAACCGGAGTGGCTCGACCCGGCCCACCTCGCCCGGCTGTTCAAGGAGAAGGGCGCCGGCCGCAGCTACAAGATCCTGGACACGAGCGTCGTCATCGACGGCCGCATCGCCGACCTCTGCGACACGGCGTTCATCGAGGGAACCCTCGTCGTCCCGCAGTTCGTCCTCAAGGAGCTCCAGCTCGTGGCCGACTCTCCGGACGCCCTCAAGCGCCAGCGGGGCCGCCGTGGCCTCGACGTCCTCGACCACCTGCAGAAATCGTCCCAGGTCTCGGTCGTCATCTCGGACCTCGATTTCCCGGATGTCCGCGACGTCGATTCGAAGCTCATCGAATGCGCCAAGACCCTGGACGGGAAGATCGTCACGAATGACTTCAACCTAAACAAGGTCGCCCGGATCCACGGTATCCAGGTCCTCAACGTCAACGAGCTGGCCAACGCGCTCCGGCCGGTCGTGCTGCCGGGCGAGGCGATGAAGGTCTTCATCCTGAAGGAGGGCAAGGAGAAGGAGCAGGGCGTCGCCTACCTCGAGGACGGGACGATGGTCGTCGTCGACAACTCGCGGCGGATGATCGGCCAGACGATCGACATCACCGTCACCTCCGTCCTCCAGACGACCGTCGGCAAGATGATCTTCGGCCGCTTCAACGGGGAGAGCCGGTGAGCCCGGCGTCGGCGATCATCGTCGCGGCCGGGGCGGGGAAGCGCTTCGGGCAGAGGAAGCAGTTCGTCTATCTCCAGGGCAAGCCCGTGCTCGAGTGGACGCTCGAAGCGTTCCAGGCGCACGAGGAGATCGGGACGATCGTCCTCGTCCTGCCGGACGAGCAGGACCGGAAGCACTACCAGCTGCGCTACGGCAAGATCGGGGAGGTCGTCCGGGGCGGGGAGAAGCGTCAGGATTCCGTGTGGCAGGGGTTCCGGCTCCTCAACAAGGGGACGACCGAGCTCGTCCTCGTCCACGACGGGGCGCGCCCCCTCATCGACGGGACGCTCATCGGGCGGGTCATCGCCGCGGCCCGGACGCACGGCGCAGCGGTGCCCGTCCTGCCTCTCGCCGACACGCTCAAGGAAGTCCGCGACGGGCGGGTCGCCGGGACGGTGGACCGCTCGCGGGTCTGCCGCGTCCAGACGCCGCAGGGGTTCCTCTATCCGGTCCTCGAGCAGGCCCTGGACGCGGCCCGCCACGACCGCTTTTACGGCACGGACGAAGCGATGCTCGTGGAGAGGATCGGCCTCCCCGTCGGAACCGTGGCGGGCGATCCCCGCAACATCAAGATCACGACACCTCTTGACCTCAAGATCGCGGAGGCGCTGCTCCATGCTTAAGATTGGACTGGGCTACGACATCCATCCCTTGGTCGCGGGGCGGCCGCTCGTCCTCGGCGGGCTCGCCCTGCCCGGCCCGCGCGGCCTCTCGGGTCACTCGGACGGGGATGCACTCGTCCACGCCATCATCGACGCCCTTCTCGGGGCCGCCGGCGAGGGCGACATCGGGCGGCTCTATCCGGACACCGACCCGCGGACAGAAGGCGTCTCGAGCCTCCGCCTCCTCGGCGAGGTCATGGGCCGGCTCAAGGCCGCCGGCTGGAGCGTCGTAAACGTCGATGCGGTCGTCGCGGCCGAGGAACCGAGGATCGCCCCGCTCGCCGGGCGCATGAAAGAGGCCCTCTGCCCCCTACTGGGTGTCACAGAGGCGGCGCTCGGCATCAAGGGCAAGACGAACGAAGGGTTAGGGCCCGTCGGCGAAGGCCGGGCCATCGCCTGCTGGGCTGTGGCCCTCATCCAGAAATAGACAACGGGGCGCTACCCGTTGATGTGGACGACGGCCGGAGCGGACGGGCTCGTCTTAGCCGAGGCGACGACGTCGATGCTGTAGCCGTTGAGCTGACCCGCCTTGGCGAGGCTCACCGCCGACGGCGAAGCGATCAAGTTGAACCCGATCAGGCTGATCAGGACAGCCACCAGGAAGATCGCGAACTTGGCCTTGGTATTCATCGTTAACCTCCGTGTTGATTTCGTTCTCACACCCTCTTAGACGTCGGCCCCCGCCAAAAGGTTCCAGTTATCTTCGGGGCGCGTGTTGACAGGCCCCGCGCGATGTCGTTATTCTCCCCCTGATATCCCCGAGAGGAGGCGCCATGAAGAATCGCGCGTTCGGCATCGTTCTGACCGCGGCCGCGGCGGCCCTGGCCATGTTTCCCGCGGCGGCCGACGAGGCCAAGCCGTCCCGCATGTACACAGTGGCGGGCCAGAGGCATGGCGTGAGCTTTTTCCCGCGCGTGGACTACGAGGCGGCGCGGCCCAAGGTCAAAGGGCAGATGGATTTCGCCCATTACCACACCTACGGTGAGGTCGTGGAGTTCCTGCGGAAGTGGGAGAAAGATTACCCGAACGTCGTTTCCCTCTATTCCGTAGGGCAAAGCTTCGAGGGGCGCGACATCTGGCAGATCACGATCACGAACAAGTCCACCGGTCCGGACACCGACAAGCCCGCGTTCTATATCGAGGGCAATCGGCATTCGGGCGAGGTCACGGCGGCGGAATCGGCCCTTTACTTCGCCTGGTACGTCCTGACGAAGTACGGCCAGGACCCGACCATCACGGCCCTGGTCGATACCAAGGCCATTTACGTCCGCGTCAAGAACAACCCCGACGGCTCCGAGCTCTACCTGAACACGGCCCAGAGCAACCGCAGCACCGTCCGGCCGCACGACGACGACGGCGACGGGCTCCTCGACGAGGACCCGCCGGAGGACCTCAACGGCGACGGCCTCATCCAACAGATGAGGCAGAAGGTGGCTGACGGCCGGGGCGAGTGGACGATCGACCCCGAGGACAAGTCGGGGCGCCTGATGAAACGGGTCGGCCCGGGGAAAGGGAACTATAAGGTCTACGGCGAGGGCGTCGACAACGACAGCGACGGCCGCTTCAACGAGGACGGCATCGGCGGGCTCGACCTCCACCGCAACTATCCCGAGAACTGGCGGCCCGAGCCCGGCGCGGACCTGACCGGCCGCGGCTGGACGCAGGGCGGGGCCGGCGAGTTCCCGCTCTCGGAGACCGAGACACGGGCCGTCGTCCTCTTCCTCTTGGATCACCCCAACGTGTCGATCGTCCAGACCATGGACACGAGCGTGCCGATGCATCTCCGGCCGCCGTCTACGTCCCGGAGCGAGGACTCCATGCTCCCCGAGGACCTGAAGATCTATCAATACTTCGACCGGGAAGGGAAGAAGATCACCGGCTATCCTTACGCGGGCGATGTCTATTGGGATTACGCGAACGCCGGCCGCGAGAACCGCGATACGAGGGCCATGGCCGCGGAGATGGGTTTCGAGATGCCGCGCGAGCCCCAGGGGTTCCCGCTCTTCGGGCATTCGCCCGATTTCGGCTATTTCCAGTACGGGGCCGTCTGGTACGGCGACGAGCTCTGGAATGGCGGCCGGATGAAGGACTACGACGGCGACGGCCGCGTAACCGACCTCGAGAACCTGCGCTGGCTCGACGAGAACCTACCCGGGAAGTATTTCAAGCCCTGGATGAAGTTCGCGCACCCCCAGCTCGGGGACGTGGAGATCGGGGGCTTCGACCCGAAGTTCTTCCGGCAGAACCCCCCGCCGGAGATCCTTGAGGAGTGGGCCGCGAAGGAGGCCCGGTTCAATTTGCTCCTGGCCGAGTCCCTGCCCCAGGTCCGGATCGTGTCCACGGACGTCAGGCCGGTCAAGAAAGAGCCGGGGTCGTACGAGATCGTCGCCGTCGTCGCGAACGACGGCTTCCTGCCCACGGCGCTGGAGATGGCCAAGCGGGTCAAGATCGTCCGGCCGGACACGGTCGTCGTCAAGCTCAGCGGCCAGGGAGCCGAGCTTGCGAGGGACGTCCGGGCCCGGCAGGAGATCGGTTCCCTCAAGTCCGGCGAGCGGAAGGAAGTGCGCTGGAAGGTCAAAGCCGCGGGCGAGGGAGCGGCGGCCGAAGTGACCGTTCTGTCGACGCGGGGCGGGGTCGCGCGGAGGACGGTCAAGATCTCCTGAGCGCGGCGCGGCCGCCGGGCCGGCCCTCGTGAGGCGTGCTGACGGCCTTCCCGCCCGGCTTAGAGGGAATGTTAACTTATTGTAAAAAAAGGATATCATCGCGGCCCGGAAGATTTTCCGTGCGGCTTCGTCTATAATTGAAGAAAGGAGAACTATTCCATGAAAAAGCTGTTTTCTTTGAGCCTGGCCGTCCTTCTGGCCGCGGCGGTCGTGCTGGCCGCCGTCAACATCACCGGCGAGTGGGAAATGACGGTAAAGACGCCCCAAGGCGACCGAGTCCGGCCCATCACCTTCACCCAGGATGGTGAAAAGCTGACGGTCAAGTCGACCGGCAGGAACGGGCAGGAGATGGTTTCGGAGGGCACCGTCAAGGGCAACGACATCGAGTGGACGGTCGTTCGGACGGCGCCGGACGGGTCCGAGATGAAGATGGTCTACAAGGGCAAGATCGAAGGCGATAAGATCACCGGGACCTTCGAAATGAGAGGCCAACCCGTGGAGTGGACCGCCGTTAAAAAGGCGAAGTAAGCCCGGCGCGAAACATTCCCTGCGGTCTCCGTCACCGAGGCGGTGAGACCGGGGGACGCGATCATCCGAACGCAGGGGGAGGCCGGTCCGCGCGTCGGACCGGCTTCCCTTTTTTTTGCGACCCGGCCGCTTCGGGCCGGGCTTTCCCGCTCTGGGGAAATCCGCTATAATGATTTGTCGTTTGCACGGAGGGGGGTGGGTCCGAGGGGATGAAACCTCCGGCCGGCCCCGTGCGAGCGAGCCCGCCCCGCTCCCGCCCGGGTGAAACGGCCCGGCGCGGACCGGAGTTGCCCAGGGGGGGCGGCCTTTTGGAAGATTTTCCCCGTCCTCCCGTCTAAATCGGTGCGGAGGACAAGTGAGCCAAACCGCATGGACGAAAAACAACTGGTCAGACTGGCCAAGGACGGAAGCCAGGAGGCTTTCGAAGAGCTGGTCACGAAATACCAGTCAAAGGTGTTCAGCATGGCGATGAGTTTCATCCGGAACCGGGAAGCGGCCGACGACGTGGCCCAGGAAGTCTTCCTGAAGGCCTACCTGGCCCTCCCCAAGTTCCACGGGAAATCCGAGTTCGGCACGTGGCTGTACCGGATCGCCATCAACCACGTCAAGGATACCCTGCGGAAAAGGTGCCGGGCCAAGGAAGTCTCGCTCGAAGACGTCCGGGAAATCCCGGCCGCCGACGAGAACGCCATGGAAAAAGCCGAGATGGAACGGGAAACGGAGACCCGCCGGAGCCTCGTCCGGAGGTTCGTCGAGGGTCTCCCGGAGAAATACCGGGTCATCCTGACGCTTCGGGACATCCAGGGCCTCGCCTACGAGGACATTTCCCAGGTCCTTCACCTGTCGCCCGGCACGGTCGACTCCCGGCTCCACAGGGCGCGGCGGATGCTCCGGCACGAGCTGGCGCCCCACCTGGGTCAGGAAGGAGGGTCTCATGAACTGTAAGGCGGCCGAAGAAGCCATTCTGCGGTCCCTGGACGGGCGGCTCGACGAGCGTTCCCGGGGGCTCCTCGCGGAGCACCTCGAGGCCTGCCCGTCCTGCCGGAAAGCCGAGGCCGAATACCGTTCGATGCTGGCCCTGCTCCGGCCGGGGAAAGAGGAGGCGCCTCTCCCCCGCTTCTGGGAGCGGCTCGGGCCCCGCTTGAAGGAAGAGCAGAAGATCGTGCCCCTCCTCCTCTGGGAGCGCTGGGCCTTGCGCGCCATCCCGGCCTTCGCGGCCCTCGTTGCCCTAGCGGCGGGGCTGTTCCTCTTCACGCCGCAGACCCGCGAGATGAGCCAGTCGGAGGCGCTGCTCATCGAGAACACCAACCCCTTCTCGGAGACGCGGAGCCTGTTCGAGGCGAAGCGTCCCGAGGATAAGAGCCTCATGCTCATCTTTGCCTCGTTCGACGAGAAACCCTCGGTCAGGAGCCCGTTGCCATGATCAAGAAATACAAACTTTCGGTCGTCCTGACCCTCATCCTCGTTTTCGCTCTCGGCGCCGCGGCGGGCATCTTCGGCGAGCGATACCTCATGCACCGGCGGGACCGCCGGCCGGCCCAGCCGCGCACTCCGTTCCTCCTGCTCGAGCCGGTGGCCAAGGCCCTGGCCTTGACGGCCGACCAGCAGGGCCAGCTCCGCGAGATCTTCAAGCGGAGCGACGAGCGGATGAAAGAGCTGGACACGGAGATCCACGTGCGGCTGCGCGAGGTCCGGGGCCAGCTGAAGAGCGAGGTCGACACCGTCCTCACGGCCGAGCAGAGGGCCAAGCTCGAGGACATGATCCAGAAGGAGCGGGCCAAGCACCAACCCAAGAAGACCGACAAGCAACCTCAACGGAGCGGCACAGGAAACCCTCCGGACAAGAGATAACGACGCAAGGATTATAGAAGGAGAAGGCTCATGAAAAAGAAACTCATCTGGATCGCGGTCATCGTGGTCCTTATCGCGGGGTCCGTCCTCGGCGTGACCCTGATCCGGAAAGGCAAGAGCGGCTCCGTCAAATACAGGAAGGAGGCCGTCGGGAAAGGCGACATCCAGGCTCTCGTGGTCACCTCGGGGACGCTGAACCCGATTGATCTCGTGGACGTCGGGAGCCAGGTCTCCGGCAAGATCACCAAGCTCTACGCCGATTACAATTCTGCGGTGAAGCAGGGTGAGGTCGTGGCCGAGGTCGAGCTCGAACCCCTGCAGATGAAGATCCAGCAGAACGAAGCGAGCTATAAGAGCCGCGTCGCGGCGCTCGAGCAGTCCAAAGTCAACCTGGCCAACTTGAAGAACAAGTACGACCGGGCCATGAGCCTCTTCGAGAAAAAGCTCCTGTCGATCGAGGAGAAGGAAACGGCGGAGACCAGCTACCTCGCCGCCAAGGCCGACGTCACGTCGGCCGAGGCCAGCCTGGCGCAGGCCAAGATCTCGCTCGATTTGAGCAAGGTCGACCTGAGCCACGCGGTCATCCGGGCGCCGGTCGACGGGACGATCATCACCCGCAAAGTGAGCGTCGGCCAGACGCTCCAGGCTGGGATGACCGTGCCGGTCCTGTTCCAGGTGGCCACGGACCTGACCAAGATGAAGGTCGAGTGCAGCGTCGACGAGGCCGACATCGGCCGGGTCAAGGAAGGGCAGAAGGTCCAGTTCTCGGTCGAGGCCTTCCCGACGGAGACCTTCAACGGCGTCGTGCAGCAGGTCCGCTTCGCCTCCACGACGGTCTCGAACGTCGTCACCTACACAACTGTGGTTAACGTCGATAACCCGGAGAAAAAGCTGCGGCCGGGCATGACGGCCACGGTCTCCATCATCGCCAGCGAAGCCAAGAACGTCCTCCGGGTGCCCAACGCCGCCCTGCGGTTCACTCCGGACCTCCCCCAGGCAGAAATAGATAGATACATGAAAGAGGCGGGAGAACGGATGATGGCCCAGCGCCAGCAACAGCCCGGCCAGGCCGGCGCCGGCGCGCCGGCGGACCCGGCCCAGGCGCAGGTCCGGACGGGCGAGGGCCAGCGGCCGCAGGGCCAGGCCTTCCAGATGGGCGCGAGGACGGGCGGCGGGCAAGGCGGCCCGCGGCGTCAGCAGGCCAGCCGCGTCTGGGTCCAGGACAAGGATGGGAAGCTGAGGATCGTCTTCGTCCGGCCCGGCATCACAGACAACTCCTTCACGGAGATCTTGAGATCCGAGCTCAAAGAGGGCGACGAGGTCATCATCGGCAAGAACGGCGGGACCACGACCACGACGACGACCGGCAACCGGGGACCCGGCGGACCGATGATGTTCATGCGGTAAGACAGCCCGCCTTTGAAGGAGCGGACCATGGGAAAGAAAATCATCGAACTTCGGGACCTCGTCAAGATCTACCAGATCGGCGAGACCGAAGTCCAGGCCCTCAGGGGCGTTTCATATTCGATAGAGGACGGCGACTTCCTGGCCATCATGGGGGCGTCCGGGTCGGGAAAATCGACCCTCATGAACATCCTGGGCTGCCTGGACAAGCCGACCTCCGGCCAATACATCCTCGACGGGGAGGAGGTCTCGAAGCTCGACAAGAACACGCTAGCCCGCCTCCGGAACCAGAAGCTCGGCTTCGTTTTCCAGAGCTTCAACCTCCTGCCCCGGACGACGGCCCTGGAGAACACCGAACTCCCTCTCCTTTACTCCCGGATCAACGGCAAGGACATGCAGGCGAGGGCTATGGCCGCGCTGGCCTCCGTCGGGCTCAGCGACAGGGCCCACCACAAGACGAACCAGCTTTCGGGCGGCGAGCAGCAGCGCGTGGCCATCGCCCGGGCCCTCCTCAACAATCCCACGCTGATCTTGGCCGACGAGCCGACCGGGAACCTCGACAGCAAGACGAGCTACGAGGTCATGAGCATCTTCAAGAAGACCAACGAGGAGAAGAAGATGACCGTCGTCATGGTCACCCACGAGCCCGACATCGCCGCCTGGGCCAAGCACCGGATCTATCTCAAGGACGGCCTCATCGTCCGGGAGGACTGAGCATGGACGACCGGGAAACCGTGAGAGAAAGAGGTCGCAAATGAAGAGCATGTTCATGCATTTCATACAGACGATGAAAGTGTCCCTGCGGGCCCTGACCCGGAATAAGATGAGGACGTTCCTGACGGCCCTGGGCATCATCATCGGCGTCGGCGCTGTCATCGCCATGGTCAGCATCGGCGAGGGCGCCAAACGCGGCATCCAGGACCGGTTCAATTCCATGGGCACCAACCTGCTGTTCGTCTACCCGGGCAACCAGAACGTCCAAGGCGTTCGCAGCCAGGCCGGGAGCCGGACGAGCTTGAAAGAGGACGACGCCAAGGCGCTCTTGCTCTACTGCGACGCCATCCGGGCCATATCCCCCTCGGTGAACTCGCGCGGCCAGGTCGTCTTTGCCAACAAGAACTGGAACACGCAGATCTCCGGCACGGGTGCCGATTACCCGGACATCCGCAGCTGGCCGGTCGAGGAGGGAACCTACTTCGACGACAGCCAGGTCAAAGCCGGGGCCAAGGTCTGCGTCCTCGGGAGCGAGGTCAACAAGAACCTCTTCGGGGGGGCGGACCCCGTCGGTCAGGTCATCCGGATCAGGAGCATCCCCTTCAGGGTCCTCGGCGTCCTCAAATCGAAAGGCGAGTCGGGAGGGTTTTTCAACCGCGATGACATGATCGCCATTCCCTACACGACCTGCATGCATCGGCTCGCGGGCATCGACTATATCAATTCCGTCGACGTTTCCGCCGTCAGCTCCGACATGATGGCCGAGGCCAAGCGCCAGATCGAGGTCCTCCTGCGCGACCGGCACAAGATCATGCCCGGGAGCGACGACGACTTCACGGTCCGGAACATGTCGGACATCGCCGAGAGCGCGGCCGAATCCACCCAGATCATGACCATCCTGCTCGGCAGCATCGCCGGGATCTCCCTCCTCGTCGGCGGCATCGGGATCATGAACATCATGCTCGTCTCCGTCACCGAGCGGATCCGGGAGATCGGCATCCGGATGGCCGTCGGGGCCCGCGAGCGGGACATCCTGCTCCAGTTCCTGGCCGAAGCCGTCGTCCTGAGCCTCCTCGGCGGAACGATCGGCATCCTCTTCGGCTACGGGGCGTCGAAGCTCCTCGGCAAGATCAAGATCTTTTCCCAGTTCCAGACCGTCGTCTCCCCGGGCTCGGTCCTGCTGGCGTTCCTGTTCGCGGCCTCGGTGGGGATCTTCTTCGGCTTCTATCCGGCCCGCAAGGCGTCCAAGCTCGACCCGATCGAGGCGCTGAGGTACGAATAACGCCCGGGCCGGTCGGACGAGCGGGCATCCATCGAAAAGAGAACGAACCATGAGGAGATCGATCATGAAAAAATACCACCGCTGGGCCGCCGGGCTCGCCGTTTGTCTCCTGGCCGCGTCGGGCTGGGCCCAGGACCATCCCAAGGTCCTGTCGTTGTCCCTCGAGGACTGCATCGCCAGGACCCTCAAGAACAACCTCGGCGTCGCCATCGACGTCCTGAACCCGCAGCTCGCGGACACCTCGCTCGCCGCGGCCAGGGAAAAGTTCCTGCCGACGTTCAGCCTCGGGGCCAACCATCAGTATACGAATTCCCCTTCGTATTCCTTTCTTGAATCCTCGGGCAGCGTCGTCAACAAGACGGACAATTACAGCTTCAGGGGCAGCGAATCCCTGCCGTTCGGCGGGAGCTTGTCCCTCTCGGCGACCGCCTACAAAACCAATAGCACCACCCTTTACCAGAGCGTCAACCCCCGCTTCAGCACGACCCTGACCCTCAACTACTCCCAGCCCCTGCTCAGGAACTTCGGCTACGACATCAGCCGGTACAGCATCCTCGTCGCCAGGAACAACCTGACGGTCTCCGAATACACGCTCAAGCAGTCGATCGCCGACACCATCTACTCCGTCGAAGGCGCCTACTGGAACCTCGTCTACGCCATCGATAACCTCCGGGTCCGGCAGCAGTCCGTGCAGCTCGCGCAGGATCTCCTCGAAAAGAACAAGCGGTCGGTCGAGATCGGGACCCTTGCGCCGATGGAGATCCTCAGCGCCCAGGCCGAGGTCGCGACCCGCGAGGCCGACCTCATCCAGGCCGAAACCCAGGTCAAGAGCGCCGAGGACCAGATGAAGGTCCTCATCAATCTCCCCGAAGAGGAGGCGCGGGCCATCGATTCGGTGAAGCCGCTCGACTCCCCACCGTCCGAAGAGCGGACGATCAACCTCGACGAGGCCCTGGCCACGGCCCTCCAGATGCGGCCCGACCTCGCGGCGACAAAGGTCGGCCTCGATATCCAGGCGCTCACCGTGAGGTACCAGAAGAACCAGATCCTTCCCGACCTGAACCTGGCGGCGTCCTTTTCGAGCCCCGGCCTGTCGGGAACGCAGCTCATCTACCAGGATAACAATCCGTTGACGGGCATCATCATCCAGACCATCCCGGGAGGTATCTCCGGGGCCCTCAAAGACTCCGCCCACTTCAAGTACCCGAACTGGTCCTTGGGCCTGACCCTGAACATCCCCGTCGCCAATATCTTTTCCCAGTCCGCCTACAACCAGGCCAAGATCAGCCTGCGACAGCAGATGCTCGGCTTCGAGAACGATAAGCAGCAGTTGTACCTCGAGATCAAAAACGCCGTCCGGGCCGTGGAATCCAACTTCAAACGGATCACCGCCTACAAAGTGGCCCGGGAGCTGGCCGAACAGAAGCTGGCTGCCGAAGAAGAGAAGCTCAGCGTCGGGCAGAGCACGAACTATGTCGTCCTCACCTATCAGAGGGACCTGGCCACGGCCAGGATCTCCGAGCTCAACGCCATCGTCACCTACAGCGTTTCCCTGGCCGCCCTTGACCATTCCCTGGGGACCAGCCTGAGGACGAGGAACGTCCAGCTGACGGATTATCTCCGGAACTGAGCTTCGCTCCGGCCCGGCGATCAGCCTCCGAGCGGGAGCTTGCATTGGCCGCAGAATCGTGCTATCATCCAATCAAAGGTAAGCCTCTCCATCTCATCCCGACGATTGGAGAAGACCCGATGAACAGGAAACTCATCCGGCCCAATCTCACCGAAATCAAAGAGCAGATGACCCAGGAAAAGGAGCGGGAGAGGAGCGGGGACCGAGGCGGGGACCGGCGAAAGATTCATCCGCCCACCGACACGTTCGCCGAGAGCTACTACTACCTCAAGCAGATGAACAAGAAGACCCCGATGGCCGTCGTCTTCACGGACGGCCAGACGGTCGAGGGGTACATCGAATGGTACGACCGCAACTGCATCAAGCTCAACCGTGACAACGCCCCGAACCTCCTCATCTACAAGGCGAGCATCCGCTGCCTGCACAAGCTTGAGGTAGCGCCCGGGTCCGCGGGGGACGAGTCCAAGAAGAGGAAATGACGGTTCCCAGGATCGGGGTGACCCTCGGTGATCCCGGCGGGGTCGGGCCCGAGGTCGTCCTTAAGGCGCTTACCCGTCGCGATTCCCTGCCGCCCGCAGTCTACGTCGTTTTCGCGGACTCGCGTATCGTCATCGAGGAGGCCGGCGCCCTCGGCGTGCCGGGCGATTTCGCGCCGTGGCGTCCGGGGGGAGAGGACCGTCGTCCCGGGCTCTTCCTGTCCGAGGTCCCGGCGCCCGGGGCCGGGCGCGGCGGGGCGAAACCCGAGGCCGCGAACGGCAGGGCCTCTTTTGGCTTCTTCGAGGCCGCTCTTGAAGCCGTCGGGGGAGGGGCCTTGGATGCCATGGTCACCGCGCCCGTTTCCAAGGCGGGCTGGCACCTGGCCGGCGTGCCCTGGCGAGGGCACACGGAATACCTGGAGCACTTTTATCCTGGCGCCGTCATGTCCTTCTGGTCGGACCGGCTCCGGGTCGCTCTCCTGAGCCACCACGTCCCCCTGAGGGAAGCTCTGACCAAGGTGCGGAAGGATGCCCTGCTCGGCTACTTCCGGGTCCTTCATCAGAGCGCCGGCCGGGTCCCGGCCGGCCCGCGTGAATTCCTCGTGCCGGGTCTCAACCCGCACGCGGGCGAGAACGGCCTTCTCGGCGGGGAGGAGGAACGGGAGATCCGGCCGGCCGTGGATGCGGCCCGGGCCGAGGGCATCGATGTCAGCGGGCCCTATCCTCCTGACACGGTCTTCCGAATGGCCTTGGGGCGGCCGGAGCGGATGGTGGCCGCCCTCTATCATGACCAGGGGCTCATCGCCTTCAAGCTGGAGTCGTTCGAGACCGGGGTCAACGCCACGCTGGGGCTGCCGTTCGTCCGGACATCACCGGACCACGGCACGGCTTTCGACATCGCCGGTAAGGGGCTGGCCGACCCGCGGAGCATGATGGAGGCGATCCGGCTTGCGGTCCGCTTCACCTCAAGCGCTTCTTGATCTCCGCCCGGATCTCCCGGTCGGTGTCCCTCTTCTTCAAGGCCTCCCGCTTTTCGTACTCCCGCTTCCCCCGGACGAGGGCCAGCTCGACCTTGATCTTGCCCCGGTCGTTGATCAGGACCCGGGCCGGGACGAGGGTCAGGCCCCGCTCCCGAATCTTGCCGGCGAGGCGCTTGATCTCGCGGCGATGGAGGAGGAGCTTGCGGTCGCGCAGGGGATCGTGGTTGAAGATGTTGGCCGCCTCGTAAGGACTGACATGGCACTTGACGAGGAAGACTTCGCCGTTCTTGACCTCGGCGTAGCTTTCTTTCAGGCTGACCCGGCCGTCGCGGATGCTCTTGACCTCGCTCCCCTGCAACGCCAGGCCCGCCTCGAACTTTTCGAGGATGGTGTAGTCGTGCGAGACATGCTTGTTGACGGCGACGGTCCGGGCGGGGGATCTCACAGTGCAGCCGCTCCCTCTCCCGCGCCGGGGTCGACCCGGATGAGACTGATGTGGCGCTTGTTCATCTTGTCCACTGTCAGCCGGAAGCCGTTAAACACGAGCGAATCCTTTTCTCGCGGCAGGCGTCCGAATTCGTAGAGGAAGAAACCAGCGAGCGTCATGTAATCGCTCTTTTCGGGGATGCCGAGCGGGACGAGCGCGTTGACCGCCTTGACCGAGGCGGCTCCCGCGATCTGGAAGCGTCCGCCGTCGAGGCGCGAATACCAGTCCTCGATCCGGCCGTCATGCTCGTCCTGGATGTCCCCGACGATCTCCTCGATGATGTCCTCGAGCGTCACCAGGCCCTCGACGTTGCCGAACTCATCGACGACGAGGGCCATATGCACAGCCTTCTCCTGCATCTGGAGGAGGACCTTCTCGAGGGGAGCGAACTCCGGGACGAAGAGCGGCTTGCGCAGCACCTCCGCTATTACAAATTGTTTATTATCAATCAGATATGGCAATATGTCCTTGCCGTGGATGATGCCCTCGACGTTGTCGAGCCGGCCGCGATAGACCGGGTAGCGCGAGTAGCCGGCCGAGCGGAGCGCGGCCAAGATGTCCTCGCGGCCGGCGCCGATCTCGATGGCCTTGATCTCGGGCCGCGGGACCATGACCTCTTTCACCGGGCGTGAGCCGATGTCGAGGGCGCCCGAAACGATCCTCTGCCGGAGCGCGGAAAGCGTCCGGGCGCCGGCGTGGAGAGCGATCTTGGTTTCCTCCTCATTGAGCGGCGCGGCGGCGAACGCCGCCGTCTTCCGCGTGGACGGCACGAGGAACCCGGTCAGGAACGAGAGGGCCTTGACGAGCGGGAAAAGGAGGACCATCAGCCCGCGGATCGGATAGCTGAGGCGCAGGGCCGTCCGGAGCGGGGATTGGGCGGCAAAGGTCTTCGGGGTGGTCTCGGCGAAGACGAGGATGACGAGCGTCGTCACGACCATCGCGATGAGGATGGCCTTGTTCCTGTCGGGGACGAGGGTTAGAGTGATGGATGTCGCGATGGCCGAAGCGGCCACGTTGACGAGCGTGTTCCCGATCATGATCGTGGCCAGGAACTCGTTCATCCTGGCCCGCATCTTCCGGACCAGGAAGGCGCGCCTGGAACCGGCCTTCTCCTGATATTGGAGGGCGTACGGATTCGCGGCGATGACGGACGTCTCCGCGGCCGAGAAGAAGGCGAAGAGAACAAGACACGTGACGAAGAGGATGATCCCCGTCAAGAACATGGACGTCCGTTCAGGCGGCGATGCGGGGCTTGGCGTCTTTGAAGCAGCGGGCCAGGGTCTCGAGGAGCCGATGCTCGATCTTCTGGCCGGGCACGTCGGTCGCTTCGGAGATCTCGCATACGAGGAGCTCTTTGGCTTTCTCGAGCATCTTCTTCTCGCGGAACGACAATGGCTTGATCAGGCTGAGGTAGTAGAGGCTCTTGAGGACCGTGGCCACGTCACACAGGGTGCCGGACTTCATCAGGTTGACGTGCTCCTTGTAGCGCCCCTTCCAGTCCATGGTGACGTCCACGGCGCCCTTCCGCATATAGTCGAAGATCTTCCGGATGGAGCCCTCGGAGACGGGCCGGCGGATGCCGATCTCGGTCGCCGTCGAGCTCGAGATCTGGATGAGAGTGTTGTTGGCAATGATCCTGAGGTGGAACATCATCGAGGACTCCCCGCCGTAGGATTCCTCCCGGATGGCCTCGATGACGCCGAGCCCCTGGTTGGGGTAGATAACCTTATCGCCGATTTTGATCGAATTCATAGCAATCTATTATACCGAAAAACAGGGGGGAGAGTCAATGTGCCCCCGGGAGGCCCCTTGGAGCGGGCTTGACAGGCCAGGGGGCTTCGGGTAACATAATCACTTCAAAGGTGTTGAAAAAGAATGAAGAGAACGTTTCAGCCGAACAACAGACGGCGGAAAAAGACACACGGCTTCCGCGTCCGGATGGAGACCAAAGGCGGACAGGAAGTCCTCAAGAGCAGACGTCGCAAGGGCAGGAAACGCGTTTCTGTCTAATGGATGAGCGGCTTACCCCCCGGGAGAGGGTCCGCAGGCAAAGGGACTTCATAAGTCTTTATAAGAACGGCAGCCGCTATCGAGGTCGCTATTTCACCCTGGTATACGGCCCCAACCCTTCCGGCCTCTCGAGGCTGGCCGTCGTTGTCAGCAAGAAAGTCGGACCGTCGGTGGCGCGCAACAGGGTCAAGCGGCGGATGAGAGCCCTCTTCCGCCGGCACAAGGGACTCCTCCCGGAGCCCATGGACCTTATCGTCGTGGCCCGGAAGGAGATTCTGGACCTCGACGCGGCGGCGCTCAGGACCGGCTATTTCCAGGCGCTGGAGTCGATGAAGAAGAAACGGGCCTCCTCATGAAGACTATCGCCCTCCTCATGATCAAGGCCTACCAGACCGTCCTCTCCCCCGTCCTGGGGAAGCACTGCCGTTTTCACCCCACCTGCTCGGCCTACACCTATGAGGCCATCGAGAAGTACGGGTTCACGCGGGGGACGGGGCTGGGGGTCCGGCGGCTCCTCCGGTGCCATCCCTTCCACGAGGGCGGGATCGACCCCGTGCCCTGAGAGGAAACCGAATGGAAAAACGACTGATGCTGGCGATCGTCCTATCGATCCTCTTCTTCATAGGATTCCAGCTCCTGTTCGTCAAGCCGAAACCACAGACCACCGAGGCGCCGGCCGTGACCCCTCCCGCGGTGTCGCAGACGGGGACGCAACCGGGCGGCCAGGCCGCGCCCCCTTCCTCAGAAGTCAAGCCCATCGGCCAGGCCGCGCCCGCCCCCGACCTCAAAGCGACGGGCGCAAAGGCGGAAAAAGAGGTCGTCGTCGAAACGTCCCTCTATAGGGCCGTCTGGACGAACAGGGGGGGCGTTCTTAAGAGCTGGAAGCTCAAGAAGCACCTGAACGAAAAGAAAGAGCCCCTTGAGATCGTTCCGGTCCAAGCCCAGGAGATAGGCCGGTTCCCGTTCTCTCTAGCGACGGACGATCGAGCCCTGTCGACAGGCCTGAACGCCGCACTCTTCGAGGCCTCGAAATCGGGACTTGACCTCAAGGACGGGCAGGCGGACGAGGTCCGCTTCTCATATTCGGACGGGAAATCCCTCCGGGCAGAGAAGATCATCCGTTTTACGGGCGGGACCTATGAGGTCGGGATCGAGCTCCACGTCATTCTGAACGGGCAGGAGGCCGCGCCGGCCCTCATCTGGGGGCCGGGCCTCGGCAACCCCACCCCGGAAGAGATCAAGAAACGTATCACCTCGAACGTAGGTGCGGCCGTCTATGCCGGGGGAAAAGTCTACCGGATGGACGAAAAAAAGTACAAGCCCGAGACGAGCGCCTATAATTTCGTCGACTGGGCCGCCTACGAAGAGAATTACTTCGCCGCCCTTTTCGTCCTCCCTGCTCAGAAAGGGCAGGCGATGTTCCTCCAGGAGGCCCCGGGCCAGGGTCAGGCACCGGCCTATTTTCTGTCGGTCACCCATCCCCAGAAAGCCTTTATCGGGCCGAAGGACCTCGACTCCCTCAAGGCCTTCGGCCACGACGCCAGGAAGGTCATTAATTTCGGGATGTTCGGCGCGATCGCCGAGATCCTCCTTATCTCCGTGAAATTCTTCTACAAGCTCGTCCCCAATTGGGGAGTGGCCATCATTCTCCTGACCCTGGTCATCAAGGTCATTTTCTTCCCGCTGACCTACAGCTCGACGAAATCCATGGCCAAGATGGCCGACCTCCAGCCCAAGGTCAAGGCCCTCCGGGCCAAGTACAAGAAGGCCAAGTCCGACATCGACCAGCGCCGCCAGATGAACGAAGAGATGATGAAGCTCTACAAGGAGCACGGCGTCAACCCGGCCGGCGGCTGCCTCCCGCTCCTCATCCAGCTGCCGATCTTCTGGGGGGTCTTCCGCATGCTGTCGGCCTCGGTCGAATTCCGCCACGCCCCGTTCGCCCTCTGGGTCCAGGACCTGTCCGTCCGTGACCCCTATTATGTCACGCCTGTCCTCATGGGCATCACGCAGTACATCACGCAGAAGATGACGCCCACCACGGCCGACCCGGCCCAGGCCAAGATGATGATGATCATGCCGGTCCTCATGACCGCCTTCTTCTTGAACCTGCAGAGCGGCCTGATCCTTTATTGGCTGACGACGAACGTTCTTCAGATCGCACAGCAGGCCATCATGAACCGCATGATGGCCCGCCAAAAAGGGAATTCCGATGGAAAACGAAGATAACGAAGGCAAAGTCGAAAACGCCCAACCATCCCCCGAGGGACAGGAATACAAGGGCCGGAACCTCGAAGAGGCCATCAGCCTAGCCGAGCACCGGCTGAAGCTCCCCCGAGAAAATTTCAATTACGAGATCGTGACGGAGAAGACCAAGCTGTTCGGCATCAACGGCAAGGAGATTGTCATCCGGGCCTGGCCGAAACGGGAGGAAGATGAGAACGCCGTCGACCGCTTCCTGTCCTCCGTCATGCCCCATTTCCCCCTGGAACTGACCTACCAGATCAAGAAACGCCCGGACCTCGTCTTCGTCATCTTTGACGGGCCGGACAAAACGATGCTCCTGCGGAACGACGGCTCGCTCCTCTTGGCCTTCCAGCACGTCCTCAACAAGGTCTCCCCCGTCAAAGTCCAGGTCGACTGCGAGTTTTTCAGGCGACGCAAAGAGAAAAAGCTCAAGGAATTCGGGCAGAAGATCGCCCAGGAGGTCTCGGCCTCGGGCCGCGACGAGGTCCTGGATTACATGAACCCCTATGAGCGGCGGATCATCCACATCGCCGTCAACCAGGTGCCGGGGATCACGAGCGAGAGCCAGGGCGAGGGGTTCCTGAAGAAAGTCAAGATCTTCCGCACGCCGAAGTAATTCCTTATCTTTCCCTAACCACTTCGGCCATTCCCCGTCGGCCCTTTTCAGAATCCGGGTTGACGGTACATTCGCGCCCTGTTCCTCCCATCCGTCTATTTACTAAGGGGCCGCTCTCTTCTAAAATGGGGAGCCGGAAAGCCCCCATCATGCTAGAGGACACGATCGTCGCCGTCTCGACCCCGCCCGGCGTCGGCGGGCTGGGGATCGTCCGGCTCAGCGGGAAAAAGGCCGTGGCCGTCGCGCGGCGCATCTTCAGGGCCAAGGCCCGGCCGGGACGGGGTTTTCCAGTGAGGCGCCCGATCCTCGGGAGCGTCCTGGACGCGGCCGGGAAGGAGGTCCTGGACGAGGCCTTCCTGACCTTCTTCCGCGCCCCGCGCTCCTATACCCGGGAAGACGTGGTCGAGCTCAGCTGCCACGGCAGCCCCGTTATCCTCGAGGAGATCGTCCGCCTGGGCGTCGGGGCCGGAGCGCGACAGGCGCATCCGGGCGAGTTCACGCTCCGGGCCTATGTCAACGGCCGCCTTGACATCCTCCAGGCCGAGGCGGTCAACGACCTCATCCGATCGGCCTCCGCGACCCAGGCTCGGATCTCGATGCGGCAGCTCTCGGGAACGCTCTCGAGGCGGGCCATGCGCCTCAGGGAAAAGCTCGTCCATCTCGCCGCCCGCCTCGAGGCGGCCATTGAATTCCCGGACGAAGGACTGCGGCTGACGCCGGCCGGGCACGCCCGGGTCCTCGACCCGCTCATCGGCGAGGTAGAGAGGCTCGTTGGAAGCTACCGGCTCGGCCGGGCGCTCGGCGAAGGGGTGACCGTGGCCATCACCGGGCGGACGAACGTGGGCAAATCGACCCTCTTCAACGCCCTTCTCGAGGAAGACCGGGCTATCGTCACCCCATATCCGGGCACGACACGGGATTATTTGAGGGAGGAGATCCTTATCGACGATTTTGTCTTCCACCTCGTCGACATGGCCGGCCTGGGCCGGCCGGCCCACCCCGTCGAGAAGAAAGGCATCCTCAGGGGGCAGAGGATCGCCCGGCAGGCGGACGGCCTGCTCCTCGTCCTCGACGGCTCCCGCCGGGAAACGCCGGAGGACGAGCGCCTGATCAGACGCTTCCGGGCGAAAAAGATGGTCCTGGTCGTTAATAAGTCCGACCTCAGGGTCCGGATCAACGCGAAAAAGCTCCGGGAGGCGGCCGGCAGGGCCCCACTCCTCGAGATATCCGCGCTTAAGGGGACAAACCTGGCCCGGTTGAGGGCGGAGATACGCCGCTCTTTCGCCCCGTCCGGGGACCTTTGGGACGAGGTCATCCTCCATGCGCGCCAAAGAGATATCCTCGCCGATATCCTGGTCGCCCTCAGGGAGGCCCGCGGTGCGCTCGGCGCCGGCGTTTCCGAAGAGGTCGCGGCCGAGGAGTTGAGAAAGGCCGTGTCCCTGATCGGGCGGCTGACGGGGGACGTCCGCTCCGAAGAGATCATGGCGGACATTTTCAGCCGCTTTTGCGTGGGGAAATAGGGGTCATGCATAACCGCGGACCGGACTTCGACGTGATCGTCGTCGGCGCCGGCCACGCCGGTTGCGAGGCCGCCGCGGCCGTTTGCGCCATGGGCCTGCGGGCCTGCCTCGTAACCATCCATCTCGAGACGATCGCCCAGATGTCCTGCAATCCGGCCATCGGGGGGCTGGCCAAGGGCCATCTTGTCCGCGAGATCGACGCGCTCGGCGGGCTGATGGGCCTCCTGGCGGACGAAACGGGAATCCAATTCCGGCTTCTCAACCGCAGCCGGGGCGGGGCCGTCCAGGCGCCCAGGGCCCAATGCGACAAGAGCCGCTATCGGCTGGCCATGAAGCGCCGCCTCGAGAGGATCCCGGGCCTCACGGTCTTCCAGGGCATCGTCTCCGAGGTCCTGGTCAAGGGAGGCCGAGCCAGGGGCGTAAGGACCCTGGACGGCACGGTCCTCGAGGGCAGGGCCGTCATCATCACCCCGGGGACCTTTCTAAACGGCCTGATCCATATGGGCCTCAGCAGCTATCCGGCCGGCCGGGCCAACGAACCCGCGTCCATCGACCTCGCCGAGAGCCTGAAAAAGCTCGGTTTGAAGACGCTCCGCCTGAAAACGGGGACACCAATGCGTCTCGACGCGGGGACCATCGACTGGGCCGCTTTCACCCCCCAACTGGGCGACGAAGAGCCCGTGCCCTTCTCCTATCGGACGCCGGGACGTCTCGAAAACAAGGTTCTCTGTCATATGGGATATACGAACGACCGGACCCACGCCGTTATCCGCAAGAACCTGGCCCTATCGCCTCTCTATAGCGGCATCATCAAGGGGATCGGGCCGCGGTACTGCCCCTCGATCGAGGACAAGGTCGTCAAGTTCCCCCACCACGCCCGGCACCAGTTCTTCCTCGAGCCCGAAGGACTCGAGACAGCGGAGGTCTATGTCAACGGGATGTCCTCAAGCCTGCCGTTCGAAGTCCAGCGGGCCATCCTGGCGACCATCCCGGGCCTCGACGGGGCCAAAGTGCTGCGTCCTGCCTACGGGATAGAATACGATGCTGTCTCTCCCACCGAGCTCCTCCACACCCTCGAGACAAGGCAAGTTCGGGGCCTTTTTCTGGCCGGACAGATCAACGGGACGTCCGGCTATGAGGAAGCGGCGGCCCAAGGGCTCATGGCCGGGGCGAACGCCGGGCTGCAGGTCCTCGGGAAAGAGCCGTTCGTCCTGAGGAGGGATGAGGCCTACATCGGGGTCCTCATCGACGACCTCGTCACCAGGGGCGTCGACGAGCCCTACAGGCTGTTCACATCGAGAGCCGAGCACCGGCTGATGCTGAGGATCGACAACACCGACCGGAGGCTCGAGACGTACGGGCATGAGCTGGGACTCGTTCCGGACCAGGATTGGCGGGAATTTGAGGAGAAAAGGGCCAGGACGGACCGGGCCATGGCCTTCTTGAAGAAAAAAAGGACCCGGACCGCCTCCGGAGATTCGATTTCGCTCTTTGATTATCTCAAGAAACCTGATCAAAAGCTCAAAAGTGTGCTAGAATGTGTAAAATCCCCGGAGATTCTGAGCGCCGAAGACATGCGGTATCTGGAATCCGAGATCAAGTACGAAGGCTATATCAGGAGACAGGAGAGGGAGATCGCCGCGTCCGCGCGTACGGACCTTGCGAAGATCCCGAAGGCCATGGACTTTAAGCTTGTGCCCGGGTTGACCCGGGAGGCCGTCGAGAAGCTCGATAAGCTCAGGCCCGCGACGCTGGGCGACGCCCGGAAGCTGCCCGGACTGACCCCAGCAGCCGTGCAGAATCTCAGCCTTTACCTCGAAATCCGGAAGAAGAGGTTCGGGCGGAAGGCCGATGTTCCACGTGGAACATACCCCCAAGATGAATAAGATCATAGCTGTTGCCAATCAGAAGGGAGGGGTCGGCAAGACGACAACGGCCATCAACTTGGCCGCCTGCCTGGCCGTAAAGAACCGCCGTACGCTCCTCATCGACCTCGACCCCCAGGGCATGTCGACGCTCGGCCTGGGCAGGGCCAAGGAGCCCGGAAAGGGCATCTATCAGGCCATGATGAACGGCAAGGACCTGATGGAGTGCGTTTCGGGCACGGATCTCGACAATCTCTACCTATGCCCCTGTTCTCCAGAGCTCTCGGGCATCGAAGCAGAGCTCTTCGCCGTCGAAAAACGGGAGAAGCGCTTGCTCGAGGCCTTGGAAAGATCCCGGCGGCATTTCAATTTCATGATCATCGATTGCCCGCCCTCTCTCGGCTTCCTGACCATCAACGCTCTCACGGCGGCCGATTCCCTGGTCATTCCGGTGCAGACGGAGTTCTTCTGCATGGGAGGCATCCCGGACCTCTTCCAAACGCTCGAGACGGTCCGGACGTATTTCAACCCCCGGCTGGCCGTCGAGGGCGTCCTGCTGACCATGTTCGACGAGCGGACCAACCTCTCGAAACAGGTGGCCCAGGAGGTCCGCAAATCCCTCAAGGGCATCACCTTCGAGGCGGTCATCCCCCGGAGCGTCCGGCTGGCCGAGGCGCCGAGCTTCGGCAAACCCATCATCCTTTACGATATCAAGTCGAGAGGGGCGGAAGCCTACCTTAAACTCGCCGAGGAGATCCTGGAGAAATGAACAAAAAAGCCCTGGGAAAAGGCCTCGGGGCCTTCATCCCCGAAGAATTCAGCATCCTCAAAGACGAACGGTACGCCGAGGTCGAGATCGACGACATCCGGCCGAACCCCATTCAGCCGCGGATGAAGTTCGACGACAAATCCATTGAAGAGCTGGCCCGGTCGATCAAGGAGAGCGGGATCGTCCAGCCGGTCCTCGTAACGCCAGAGGCGGATCATTACATGATCATCGTCGGGGAGCGGCGCTGGCGGGCGGCACAGAAGGCCGGGCTGAGGAAGGTCCCTGTCCTCATCCGGCATATCCCGAGGGACAAACAGCTCGAGATCTCGCTCATCGAGAATATCCACAGGGAGGAGCTGAACCCGCTCGAGATCGCCCAAGCCTATCAGCGCCTTCTCGATGAAACGGGGTCGACACAGCAGGATCTGGCGGAGAAAGTCGGCAAGGACAGGACTTCGGTGACGAACTATCTGCGGCTGCTCAAACTGC